>ERZ1034917.602-NODE-602-length-31302-cov-15.038852_pt1 | contig 31302 bp, 30 predicted proteins | sample MGYA00520605_ERZ1034917 | MGnify/ENA primary metagenome ERZ1034917 (study PRJEB33766, sample SAMN09781784) | gut metagenome | biome: gut microbiome | host: Homo sapiens | place: Madagascar | study: EMG produced TPA metagenomics assembly of the PRJNA485056 data... | reverse complement strand
TATGACGTTAAAAACAAATCGTTTTTATTATAACATATGGAATTCTATTTGTAAAACACTTGATTCAATCTAATTTATATTCGTTTAAAAACTAAAAACTAAGTATTACCATTAGTTTGTTTTACTTGATAATAAATAAAAAACAACCCACACAAACATCGCTTAAACAAATGTTTGCATGAGCTATAGAGTGGTTATTTAAATCGAATTTAGTATCAAATCAAATAATCTACCCTTTTTTTACCTAGAATCTCATCTGCTATGGGAGAGTCTAGTTCCACCTCCCCTACATATCTTACTTCTTGGCCGTCTCTAATGACAGTGGGGGAATCTGTCTGGTGTAATCTATATACCAAAGTTCCAAAAAACATTCTTTGCAAACTTATGGCTAAATTTAGTAAATCTTTACCACTAGCATCTGGAAATTTCTGTTTTACATCATCCACTATATATTTTACAAACCAAGGTGTACCCATACAAAATACTATCGAATAACTAGTAACACTTGGACATAATTCTCGTGAATATCTTAAAAATGTGTCGTTGTAGATGTATTTCTCGTTTACATACCTCAGTATCTTCGAATCAACTGCGTACTTTTCATTTTTTAACTTACACACAAATTTTTTAATATTATCAGTAAACTCTTTTTTATGAAATTCTTCTCTTTGTTTTACTTCAACTGCTTTTTTTACAATACCACAAATTCTACTATTTATATTATCATATGGTAGCTTATAGTTGACATATCCTGTTTTCCCCAGTAAAAATTCTATATCTCTTCTACGTTCATAGCGTCTCTTGCCTCGTAAACAATCTTTGTTTTCTGGATACCAACTTACTAAAACATTTCTAAAATTTTTATTTATTCCCTCAAAGTACACTTTACTTGAAAAGGATTCACTTCCACCTTTATACCTAAAATTATCTAGAGCTCTAGCTATCTCAGGATACTCTTTCCATAACTCTTCAATAGAAGGCACTGTTTCAACAATAAAAGAATCCTTACTAGGTGTGAATGTACTTGGATTTTCAGACAAAGGAACGGATATCTCAGGTCTACCTGTGTTCGAAACATTAATCTCTTGAGTTGGTGAGTCAGGTAGCTTGGCTGAAAGTTCAAAAGGCGAAGTTCCGTCGGGTTGACCATCTGAAACATTAATACATTCACTTGGTCTAGATACGCTAATTGTTGATTTTAAAGATCTACGCACCTTTTCCTCACGTTCACTGCGAGGTGGTCTTGGATTTTTTTTATATTCTCCTGGCTGTGAAATGACACCATAATTAGGTGCTGCCCTGAGATATTCATCGGGCGACATGTCACACGTGAGCCCAAGAGGCATCGCGTTACCATAGGGCGACATGTCACACGTGAGCCCAAGAGGCATCGCGTTACCATAGGGCGACATGTCACACGTGAGCCCAAGAGGCATCACATTGCCATAGGACGGCATATCACACGTGAGCCCAAGAGGCGTCGCGTTGCCATAGGATAATTGAATCACTCCAGGCGAATTTTGGCCATCATTTAGAGGACCTGCAAACACAGTAGATAAACATGAACTCCCCATTACTAAAAATGAAATCATACTTGCAGTAAGTTTGTTTTTTAAATTCTTCATTTAAACACTCCTATTTTTATAATGTTAAAAACAAATCGTTTTTATTATAACATATGGAATTCTGTTTGTAAAGTGCTTGATTCAATCTGATTTATATTTGTTTAAAAACTAAAAAACAAGTATTACCATTAGATTGATAGTAAATAAAAAACAACCCCCACAAACATCGCTTAAACAAATGTTTGCATGAGCTATAGAGTAGTTATTTAAATCGAATTTAGTATCAAATCAAATAATCTACACTTAACCTAGAATCTCATGTGCTACAGTTACAGGAGAATCTAGTTCAACATCCCCTACATATCTTACCTCTCGGCCGTTTCTGATGATTGTGGCGCGATCTGGCAGGTGTAATCTATATACCAAAGTTCCAAAAAATGCTCTTTGCAAGTTTCGGGCTAAGTTTAATAGTTGGTCACCACGATTAACAATATTTTGAAGAGATGGTTGTTTTTTTACATCATCCACTATATATTTTACAAACCAAGGTGTACCCATACAAAATACTATCGAATAACTAGTAACACTTGGGCATAATTTTTTTGAATACTCTAAAAATGCACCGTTGTCAATGTATGTCTCGTTTACATACTCCAGTATTTTCGGATCAACTGCGTACTTTCTAGTTTCTAACCTACACATAGAATTTTCAATATTCTTAGCAAAATCTTCTTTACGAAATTCTTCTCTTTGTTTTACTTTAACTGCTTTTTTTACAATACCACAAATCCTACTATTGGTATTGTCAGGTGACAGCATATAGTTGACATATCCTGTTTTCCCCAATAAATATTCTATATTTCTTCTAAGTTTATAGTTTCTATTGCCTCTTAGACAATTTATGCCTTGTGGGCACCAACTTATTAAAGCATTTCTAAAACCATTATTTATTCCCGTAAAGTACTTGTCCATTGAAAAGGATTCACTTTTACTTCCACCTTTATAATCAAAATTATCTAGAGCTCTAGCTATCTCAGGATACTTTTTCTGTAACTCTTCAAGAGAAGGCACTGTTTCAACAATAAAAGGACCCCTTTCAATAACTTCATATAATTCTTTATCACTAGGTGTGAATGCACTTAGATTTTCAGATATTGTCTGATTAGGGCCAAATGGATTTAAAAGTTCTATTTTCTTGCCACTCAAGCTTCGTGCAGGTTGTGCATAAGACAACAATTCATCAACTGAAGGCAAAGACCTATGAGAGCGTTTTGCAGTAGACATAGGCTTTTTTTCTTGCTTAGTGCTCTTAGTGGTAGATCTTTGAAGTTTTTTAACCTCCCCTCTTCCTGCGAATGCAGTAGGTAAACACGAACCCCCTATCACTAACAATGAAATCATACTTGCAGTAAGTTTATTTTTTAAACTCTTCATTTAAACACTCCTATTCTTTTTTTGTTAAGTTGTAAACATACCGTTTTTTTATTTTAACATACGAAATTCAATTTGTAAAGTATTAAATTCAAATAATTATTCTATTTGTTTAAAAGCACAAGGGCTAGGTATTAATATCACTGCATTTTCCCTAACAACAAACAAAAAATATCCCTCACAAACATCGCTTAAGCAAATGTCTATGCAGGATACGTAAATTATGGGTGTAAATTCATACAAAATCTCACATCATAACGGTTGAACAATACTCAATTTTAATTCCATTGTCTTTAGTACGTGACATTTTTGCCTTGTTGCCATTGCCGTCCTCAACTGAAAGTTTTTCTAGTCTGTGTTCATCAAAAAAATTAACTATCGTGCTTTCAACAAATCCTGCCCACTTCTGAGGATTGTTGGGTTTTTCGTCCTCAAGCATTTGTTTGAGTTGTGTTAAAGAATCTGTGACCATTTGTTATCTCCTCGATTTTTTAATCTAAGCATTTTCATGCCACAGATATTATATCAAAAAGGCAAAAATTTTCATATTAGTTTTAAACCAACGCAGCACTTATGATAAACATTAAGCTCGAAACCGCTATAGCAATCAAACTATATGGAAGTTGTGAACTAACGTGCTCCATTATAGTCACACCAGAAACGGTTGAAGTTAAAATAACCGTCTCTCCAAGCGGCGACGCATTATCCCCTAGAGACCCTCCGGCTAAAACTGCCCCGATAACAACTGGAAGAGATAAACCAGTACCAACAACGAGTGTAGTTGCAATGGGCATTAGCAGTGCCCAAGTCCCCCAAGCGGAGCCTATGAAATAGGATACGAAGCATCCAATCAAAAACACTATTACAGGAATTAAAATTTCGGGAATATTATTATTTATTTTTCCGCTTACAAATTCTGCAAAACCTAATTCCTCAATAACAGAAGATAATCCCCAACTCAGCATAAGCACAATAATGGGATGTATTAAATCTTTACCACCTGTGAAAAAAGCAGCTTCTATATCGTCTAGTGAAATTTTTTGAAATAAGTAAAAAATTACAGTAATAATTAGCGTGAAAATTCCTGAAGCTAAAATTGCTTTTTCAAAATCCGTATTCATTATAACTTCAAGAAAACCAGAATATTTATCTTCCGCTAGGTACCAAAAAAATATCACTGTTGAAAATATTAAAAGAACTAGCGGGAAAATTAAATTAATTACTCGTGGTTTTATTTTTTCAGTCACTTTGCTTTCCTCGTGAACATGGTTATGGGAATGATTATCCTCTTCATTAATACTCTTCTTAGGCAATTGGATAATTTTTTTATTAAATCCAAAATTAAAAACCGTATTTCCTAAGGCTATGAGAGTCATGGTAATGGCGTAAAAGTTGAAAGGTATACTCTGTATAAACAAACTATACGCCGACATATTCAAGTTAGTTTTACTTAGTGCTAACGCAATTGTGCTCACGATGTATCCTACATAAGTCGTACCAAATGGTATTAAGATGATAAGCAAACACGAAGTAACATTGAGCACATGAGCAAATCTATATTTATTTCCTTTCACTCGGTCAAGCAAAGCTTTACCAATAGTACCCGATGAAATTGTATGGAAACAACAATCTATAAAAGTAAATGGTGTTGAGAGCCAAATTGATGCTAATGCACCTCTTTCAGTTTTGATATATTTATCAGCCAGGTTGGTAAAACCTTTTACTCCACCTGACATTTTCATAATTTCTCCCAGTGCTCCAAAGACAAACAAAAACATTATTATACAAATGCTATCTTCATTAGATACAGCTTTTACTAATCTGTCAACCGCTACTGCAATCCCACTGAATATATCCCCCTTAGCAATAAACAAGCTCCCGATTACTATCCCTGCCATTATTGCCGGAATAATTTTTTTAGTAAACCCGGCTAGCAAAATTACAAATACAGGTACGACTAAAGAAATTACTTGATAATCCAAATTCATCACATCCTTTTTGATGTTGTTGCATAATATTTTACTGATTTTCTGAAAATATTCAATCTAATTGTCTGTTTAAATAAAAACTTAAAAATATTATCATATTACAACACCTATATATAAAGGAGAAATTCAATGAAAAAAATAATAAAAGTTGTACCCTATAATCCCAAATGGCCTGAATACTTCCAAGTTATTTCAACTGAACTAAAAGACGTTCTTGGAAATAATTGTTTAGCTGTTCACCATGTGGGTTCTACGAGTGTTCCTGGGCTTTGTGCTAAGCCTGTAATCGACGTATTTTGTGTAGTCAAGGATTTAAAGTCTACAATACCTATTTTGGAAAACCATGGATATCAATATAAAGGCGAATACAACCTACCGCTTAGACTATTTTTTAATAAAAAAATTCCCTTTGATTTAAATTTACACGTTGCTACAGAAAATAGTGGAGAGCTCAAATGGCAACTTACCTTTAGAGACTACTTGAGAAATAATCCCGAGGCAAGAGAACTGTACTCTAATACTAAATTGGATTTAGTAAAAAATAACCCTGAAGGATTTGATATATCTAAAAACTTGTTGCCTGAGTACACAATATTAAAAGGTGAAATAATATCCAAAATAGCTGAGATGGCCCACTTTGATGAATACAGATTCTTAATACCAAGCAACCCTCATGAAATAAAAGCATGTATGGAATTACTTAATATATCTGCATCTGCTATGAACCGCGAAAATGAAATATATTTTTGTTTGTATAAAGGTCTAAAATGCGTAGCAGCAGCGAATTTAGTAATCGACCGCTCCACTAACACCGTAAAAGTTCAGATATTTAAATCCATAAGCCCTAATGCAAAATTAAAATTCGAAAAACTAATTTTGGATTGGTGCACATTCCATGATCTGATTATCGTAAAATAAAATAGGGTAAAAAAATCAGCCGATTTGTTTCGGCTGATAAAAATTTTAAATTTAGAATTTTACGTATTTACCTATTATCTCTTCAATTTCTTCAATGCTTACACGCTCTTGTTTCATTGTATCTCTAAAACGAATAGTTACTTTGTTATCCTCTAAAGTATCAAAATCAACAGTAACACAGAAAGGTGTTCCTATTTCATCTTGACGTCTATAGCGCTTACCAATGCTTCCTGATTCATCATAATCACACATATATAAATCTGAAAGCTTTGCGTAAATTTCTTCTGCTTTTGAGGACAGTTTTTTAGATAACGGCAACACAGCAACCTTATACGGAGCAAGTGCGGGATGAATTTTAAGAACAATTCTGGTATCGTTGGAGTCCTCAAGCTGTTCTTCAGTGTACGCATTACATATCAGCGCTAAGAGAGTCCTATCCACGCCATATGTAGATTCAATAATGTGAGGAATATATTTTTCGTTTGTTTCAGGATCCAAATATTCAAAGCTCTTTTTGCTGTATTCTTGATGACGGGATAAATCATAATTTGTACGATTATGCGTACCATTAATTTCTCCCCATCCGAAAGGAAACAGATATTCAATATCGCAGGCTGCTTTCGCATAGTGAGCAAGTTTTTCGTGATCATGAAACCTTAAGGAGCTTTCTGGTATACCTAGATCTTCAAAAAATTTCTTTGCATAATTCTTAAAAAATTCATAAGTTTCTTCATCGGAACCTTTTTTGCAGAACGTTTGATATTCCATCTGTTCAAATTCGATTGTACGGAAAATAAAATTACCTGGTGTAATTTCGTTTCTAAATGCCTTCCCTATCTGCCCAATGCTAAATGGTAGTTTACTTCTAGTAGTTCTTTGAACATTCACGAAATTAACATACTCTCCTTGAGCGTTTTCGGGTCTTAAGTATATTATGCTTTTTTTATCTGCAGTGACGCCTCTGTTGGTTTGGAACATAAGATTAAACTCACGGATATCCGTAAAGTTGCAGGCACCGCAAACAGGGCATTTTATACCCTTAGACTTTATCATTTCTATCATTTCTTCTTCAGATAGAGCATCACTTACAATATTGGGGTCAAAGCTACTTATTAAATTATCGGCTCTATGGCGTGTTTTGCATTCCTTACAGTCTACCAAGGGGTCAGCAAAACTTTCTGTATGACCGCTAGCCTCCCACACTCTTGGATGCATAAAAATTGCTGCATCGAGTTCATAGCTATTTTTTCGCTGTTGAATAAATCTTTTTCTCCAAGCATCTTTTAAATTATTTTTTAGTCTGCTTCCCAGCGGACCGTAATCCCAAGTGTTTGCTAAACCTCCATAAACCTCTGAGCCAGGATATACAAACCCTCTTGTTTTGCAAAAAGCTACTATCTTTTCCATTGATTCATTTGCCATGTTTAAAATTCACCCTTTCAAATTTCTTATATATTAATATACCTCAAGTTAAACTAATACCTCAAGGTATAAATTTAATTTAATTATCGGATATTTGATCAGATGGTTGTTCGGTAGGTTGAGCGGGCGCTGACTCAGTAGGTTGAGTAGATTTTACCTCTTGAGGAGGAGCTTGCTGGTCATTCTCTTGTGTTGCTGCTCTGAACGGTTCAGGCAACATGCGAGCAATTAAACTTATGAAACGCCCAATGGCTTTGCACGCCTCTGCACCTTCTTTATTTTTATCATCCTTTACTTCACCAAACAACAGCTTTTTAGCCATCTTATATGCTATTGGAACCATTCCATTGCCTTGATCAATGTTATTAATATAACTATTAAAACCTTTATCCTCGTAGTAGTACATTAGTTCTTTATAGTAAAAAGTATCATTGTTTGATGTAGCATATCCTCCAGAATTACTTGCGGTATAATAAGCAAATATATCTTCTTTTTTTAAACCATTTGTGTTGGAGTTATATACGTTTCTAACATTTTTCTCGTAGTAGAGTAAAGCCTTTAAAAAATTTTTTCGTTCATTTTTTTCATTATTATGACCTTTCAAAAATTTCTCTACTTGTATGTTATCATTATACGTGCCCCAATAATTTGTACTTCTCTTATCTAAATATTTTCCTGCTACCGATGTAAATGCAGCTATGAACTTCGCATGAATGTCTTTAAATTGTACTTCTGTAAGCAAGAGAGGCCTACCCGTTGCGTTCCCTTCTCTCAGTACTCCTTTCAATTCTTCTATTTTAAATAAGTTTGCACAGTTCGCATCATTTCCATTGTTGATATCTTGTGTTAACTGGCTCAACTGGTTTGAAAACCACTCAGTAATATCTTTTTTGTTTTTTGTTTCTTTTTTGTTTGTATCTTTTTCTTCTTTGTTCTTGGCGTCTAATCCGTTATATTTCGCTTGAGCATTGTCTATAGATATTTTTAAAGCATCATACAAGCCTGGAATAGTGTCCGTAGTTTTTTTGTAGTATTTTTTTAAACATCTGTTTGCTAGTTCAACGACTCCTCCAAGTTTATCAAAATCACTTGCTTCCAACGTTTTTTTCATTTCATTCATGTGTTCACCAAATTCTTTTGATACAGATCTAACTTCTTCCTCGAATCTATTTAGGGTATTCTTTATTCTTTTACATTCATCATCCATCTTCTGCTTTTCAGTTTTTGACCATCCACTGGAATTATCCTGCCATTTTTGCAATTGTTCAGACCATCTATCTATATCCTTCTTATAAGCATCAAAGTAACTGATTGTAATTTGCATTTCTTGTGCAACTTCTTTAGTGCTTGAATTTGAACGTAATATAGCTGCTGTAATATTGTAACCTATATCCTCCATACCTAAGGTTCTTGCCACTATCGGGCCAAGACTCACCATAAATACGTCGTCATGTTCTATAGCAAATCTAACTTCATGTGCAATTTTTTCTTTTGCTTGACCCCAAATTTTTATAGCCTTTTCACTATTTATTTTGAGATTTCCTTGTTCATCCTTGATGCATTTCTTAAATACTTCATTTTCCAATGTTTCCTTGAGTTTAGGGCAAATCATGCTAATCATATAGGTAAAGCCAGATTTTTCTAAAGATTTATCGTCACAGTTCAGCAATCGACGCATATCCTCTATAGTTTTTGGTAAAACAGTCTTCTTATCTTTAAGACCTTTAATTATTTCATCAAATGCTTCAAAGTCTTCCTTAAAACTGTTATTGAGATTACTTTTCCACTCCATATTTTTACATATGAAAATGTTTTTATAGGTCATATGGTCATAGAGTTTCTTACCTCCAACGCTCCCTCCAATTCCCACTGCGGGAAGTCCTACAGCTATAGCTACGGCAAGTTTCGGATTAAGTTTAATAAAATTCCAAGAGTTTCCAGCAGATTGAGCTACGGACTTCTTGACCCCCGATTGTTGAACAACTTGTGGTGTTGAAATAGCGGGCGCTAAAGGAGGACGTCTTTTTGCGGGAACAACTGCAGCCCCAGCAGAAGAAACCATAGACAAAGCACCCAATGCCGATAAACTACACGCACCTATTCTATTGATAAGGCTGTTTTTTCCACCGGCAACAATGCTCAGATCGTCGGAGTTTATAATTTCCATTTTACCTTGAATTAAACTCAAAAACTCTTCCTTAAATTCTTCTTCTGTTCCTAAGTAGCCAATTTCTTTACATATATTGTAAATATCATTCGCTTCACAATCATTTGTTATTTTTTTATTTTCAATAGCCATTTTCAAAGCTTCTTTTAAAACCATTGTTAATACCCCTCCAAATCTAAATGCTTGGTTTTATTATACCACATATTATAGAAAGATGCAATACCTATTAAAAAACATCCATTCTAGATATCTTTCAATAAAATCTTAGAATAGATGTTTCAAATTAACTTACTTAAAATTACTGCTTCTCTTATTTTCTGGAAAAAATGTGTTCCACCTGCTCAACAGGAAGACACAAACTCGATTTCACACTAACAATCCCACTATCTACCAATATATGCCATCATTAATCCCAAAGTTATTCTAATACGCTCTAAATTGTAACTGGACGAGTCAAATGAGTTCGACGGCTTGTTCTGAACATTTAAATACTCACATACGTTATAAAAATGATTTCTAGCATTTTGCTCCAAAGCTTTTATAAAATTGCTTTCCCAAGGCCCCTGACGGAAAATTTTCCTAAGTTCGACGGCGGTTTCGCAAAAATTATCTTCGTTCATTTCGTTAGTTAAAATCCGGACGGCTCTCAAATCCCTTTCAAAAGTGCTTTGGGTAGCGCATCTACTCGAATTGCTATTATCTAACTTCTGACTGACGACCTCTTCACTACTTTCCGCATATCCCACCGAACTGCCTTCGGCAAATACTGAAATACTTCCCCCTAAAGAAGCAACTGCTGAAAGCATTAAAGAAGCGAATTTCATTTTAAGCTTATTTGAGTTAATTTTATTCATGATGTTTTCCTTTCGCCATAGCTAGTTTACAACCTTTAAAGAAGGGAGAGTTAAGACCTACAAATACCCACATAGGTCTTAACATCTTTAGTATACCATACCTTGAGAAGGTTGTCAAACATTAATTTCAATTTTTTTCAATTTTTTTTGATAAATTTTTTCGGAACTATAGTTGATCACTAATTTGATTTGGGTGCCAGCTTTTCATTCAGTTTTGTATAGGTTTCCAAAATTTTGCCAATCAAATTAACCACGTTTTGCTTAGCATTAATTATTTGGTCCATTTTTTTATCTATCTTTATTGTGGAGCTTTCTTTTTTTGTTTCAATTGTATAAACTTTTCCCATGCCTATTTTTTTATTGAACTTGTTATTGAACTCATTAAGAGATCTGATAAATACCGCACTGTTGTCACTAGATTTTTCGTTGACTTTAACTTGGAATGTTGCAGTCTTTTTTCCATCCAATGTTATGTCTATTAACTTGTTTGCAACTTTTTCTACTAGATCACCAAAAGAAAATTTTTTACCTCCGCTCTCTTGTTCTAAATTCCACGCATCATTTGCACCGTTATAAAGATTACAACGATTGATTCTTCCTATGAGGGTATCCATATCATATAATGCCACATTAATTTTATCATCCGATATTTCCCCTTGAAAATCTCTTATAGCCGCTAATAATCCTTGAAACTCCTTCGTTATTGTATTGAAATTATCTTCAATACCGTTTTTAAAGCGATCACCTATTGCCATATTGTCACGGTACGTTACTAGATTAGTAGTAGCCTCTTGGAGCTCTTGCGACTTAGCGGCCATTTCTTCCTGTAACTTTTTAACGGTTGCTTCTTTTTGTTCAAGTTTTTTATTAGCTTCTTGACGCACATTTTCCATTTTTCTTTCCGCATCATCCATACCAGCTTTAGCGCGGGTAAAGTTTTCATGCACCTTATCGCCCTCTAAATCTCCGTTTTCGAGCAATCCTGCCTTTTGCAGCTCTAGTGCCAAGTTAACAAACTTGCCTGCAATTGAAGGGTCTTTAACGGCCTTCTGAATAGCTGCTTTAAGGTCGGCTTTGGCGCCTTCCCAGTATTTATAAATCTTTTCAATTTTTGCCTCTTTTTTAGCCTTTTCTTTAGCTTCAGCTGCCGCTTTAGCTTCGTCGCTTAATTCTTCTTGTTCCGGAGCATCGGTAGTTTCTTCTTCAGCCACTAATTCCCTTAGCTTGTTAATATTGCCTCTAGAAACGGCTTGGAAAATCCTATTAAATAGGTTGCTTTCTTCTTTCTTTTCAGGCTTTTTGGGTTCATTTTCGTTGTCATTAGAAGCGGTTTCGTCTGCGTTAGGTGCTTCTTCTACAGGCTTATCTAATTCGTGCCTTCCAAAGAAACTTTTTATTTCTCCAATTTTGGTTTCAAGGTTGTCCTCGGTTATGGTGCTGTTCGTAACTTTACCATCCTCGCCCCGATCTTGTTTGCCTATAATTCCATCTAGCTCCTTAAATGAACCAATGAATGTTTTTGTATCTCCTTGGTCATCCCATTTATTAATTGCAAGCAATGGGCAAGCCGATATTCTAGCAGCTAGTGCTTTAACGCCGAATCCGGCAGCTACTAAGGCTGCACTTAAAGCTCCTGTAGCGCCTGCTGCCATACCCGCTGCTATACCTGCAGCTTTAACAGGGTTCTTGGTTACGAAATCATCAACTTTTTTACTAGCAGCTTTGAATTTAGCTTTAACGTCCAGATTTTTCACACCTTCAAATGTTGCACCAACCTGAGAACTCATCCCCATAGCAGGTCCGGCCAGAGCAAGACCGAACGCAGCTATCCTTTTAGCAACATCTCCTTTACCTCCTGCGATACTATCTAAATCGTTTTCGCTTATCATATAGGAGGATTCAATTTCCGATTTGACTAATTCAAAAAACTTTTTCTCGAATTCGTCTCTAGGGCCCTTGTATCCCAATTTTTTGCAGGCGTCATAAATTCCTTTAAGACCTCCTTTTTCCGAGATGATATTGTCTTCTACTGCTTTTCTCAAAATGGATTTTAATTCTTTCATAAGTATGCCTCCTAGTTTTTTTCATTCAGCTAAGCTGAATTTTATCAGGGTCATTATATAGCCACCCCAAAGTTATGTCAATAGTTTTTGCGATTTGTAAAAAATTATGTATAATATTAACGGTTTTTTCCTGTTGTCTCTTATTTTTAATCGTGAGCCTTAGATTCCTCCTCTATTGCTTCTCTTTGGCTTTTTTCACTCTCAAACTTCTTAACAAAGTCTTTGTTCATAAACCTGTCCGCAGCATATAGAGTTTCAACCATTATTTCTTGAAATCCCTCAATGCTTCTACACCTAAACGATCTTTTGCGTAATTTCAAAAGTTCGCGGAAGCTATCGTCTTTATTTAGCTTCGAGTCGTCATCATTATAAACCTCATAAATTTTACTGCTAAAAATGCTCAACGTTTCGCAAGCTTGTATTTCCCATTTTGCTAGTTCTTCGTCTTGCTCTTCAGCAGGCGTGAGTTTAGTAACATCGCGAAGCAGTTTATAAACACGCAATTTTGAAGCTGCAATTTCAGGACGAGTGTGAAAAGTTTTGTTTTCACTAGTTTGTTTAAAAGCCTTATTTAAAATCTTCAACCAGATTCTAAATATAAGAATTTCCTCCTTCATGTTTTCTCCTTCGTAGTTGTCTTTGTTTTGAATTTCCACCATACTTTATCCCCTTACCACTTTTTTAAAATTTAATATGATTTACAGGACACGACACTTGATTTTTATCTTGTTTTTTAATACGTCAATAAAAATGTGGTCGAGCCCAAACCATATGTTTGATTAAATATTAATATGTCTAATTATAAACTCGCAACAAGGGAATTGTCAATGATATGGCATTATATAATTATTAATCGATATATTTATTTATAGATATTTATTTGGAATTAATGTTTATGGTGTTACTATTTTTGAATTTTGATTTTTTATATTTAAAATAAAAAACACAGTTTAATCACAAATTATTATACATAATATTTAATTTTGGCAACAAAAAACTATCGGCATCAATTCAACCGATAGTTCAAATTTTTTATTGAGATTTTCCAGTAATAAATCTTGAAAGAAAATTCTTTGTCCGTAAATTTTTAGGATCTACTAAAATTTCCTTCGGACTACCCTCTTCGCAGATGACGCCTTCATCCATAAACACTATCTTATTTGAAACGTCCCTGGCAAATTCCATTTCATGGGTAACTATTACCATTGTTAAGCCTAGCGTTGCTAGATTTTGCATCAGTTTAAGTACTTCCCCCACAGTTTGAGGGTCTAGAGCTGAGGTGGGTTCGTCAAACAAAAGAACTTTTGAATTCATTGAGAGAGCTCGTGCAATTGCAACACGTTGTTTTTGTCCACCTGAAAGTTGGCGAGGCTTAGCGTTAGCAAATTTCAACATCTGAACTTGTTCTAAGAATCTAAGTGCTGTCTTTTTAGATATTTCCTTATCTTGCTTCAAAACCTTTATTGGTCCAATCATGCAATTTTCCAAAACACTTAGATTATTGAAAAGATTAAACTGCTGAAACACCATTCCTACATGAGAGCGATATCTATTAATATCATAGCCGGGAGATAAAATATTTTCTCCTTCATAAATTATTTCGCCGGAATCAGGAGTCTCTAATAGATTTATGCACCTTAAAAAAGTAGATTTTCCCGAACCTGAAGGACCTATTATACATGTAACATCGCCTTCGTTTATATCATAGCTGATACCTTTTATTATATGGTTTTCTCCAAACGATTTTTTTAAATTTCTTATTTTTATTATACTCGTTGACATCTTTTATTATTTCACCTACCATCTCAACTTACTGTTGAGAACCAATTTCTTGAGGGCCGTCCATATGTTTTTCCAAACATCTAACAAGACGAGTTACTATAAGCGTTAAAATAAAGTATATTACAGCCGTTATAATGAAAGTCTCATAGGTCCTATATATTGCACCTTTTATTGATTTTGTTACGAAAAATAACTCAGTTACAGATATAACGTTTAGCACAGAAGTATCCTTAATATTTATAACCAACTCATTACACGTGGCTGGTAGAATGTTTCTAATGGTCTGAGGCAAGATTATGTATAGCATCGACTGAAATGGCGTCATACCAATAGATTTTGCGGCTTCGAGCTGCCCCGAGTCGATACTTTCTATCCCTCCTCTAACAACCTCTACCATGTAAGCTCCGGTGTTTATTGAAACTATTATTACTCCTGCAACAGTAGGACTAAAGTCAATACCCATAAATTCCTGCATTCCAAAGTACATCACTATGGCTTGAACCATCATTGGAGTACCTCTGAAAATTTCAACGTAAAAAGTTATAATAAAGTTTACCAAATTCATTAAAAAACGTCTTGGTTTGCTGCTAGGAAGTGGAGTTTCGCGAATAGAACCTAAAACAACACCTATTAAAAATCCAACTGCTGTTCCTATAAAAGATATCAGCAAAGTTACATACAACCCACGCAAAAACCACGAACCATAATTTTGTAATATGAAAACAATCCAAAAAAAGAACGAACGCTCCACATTTTCACCTCCTTATAGTTTTAAACAAAACCTGTCACTCTATGCAAGACCCTTTAACCGCACACTGCATTAATTTATCTCTGTCTTCTCCACTTATATCTTTTAGTATCTCATTTATCTTCTCTCTAAGTTCGCTTCCTTTTCTTACTCCAATAGATACGTTCATTCCTTGCTCGGTTTGCTGAAATCCTTTTCCTTCTTCAAAATCTATGTATGTAAGATTGGGATTCATATGTACAGCAGTGAGAGCAGCTGGCTTCTCACTAACATAACAATCTATCTTTCCTGCATTGAGCGAAGATATAATTGAAGAAAAATCTTCCATGGGCACTTGCTTGTCCACTCCACGCATTTGATTTATAAGTTCATAGTGCAAAGTGCCGATTTGACCTGTAATTTTAGCATCTTTAAAGTCGTTTATGCTCTTAGCGTTTTCATATTTACTTCCTTTTTTTAAAACTATCACAATATGAGTTGTATAATAGCTATCGGTAAAATCTATCGACTGCTTCCGCTCCTGCGTTTCCGACATTCCTGCGATAATCGCATCAATTTTACCAGAAGTTAGTGCGGGCAAAAGCCCGTCCCATTCAACCTTAACGATTTCAAGTTCTTTACCCAAAGCATCTGCTATGCGGGTTGCAATATACACGTCATATCCATTAGCGTACCATCCGCCCGAAACCTTTACCGACCCACTTTTAAAATTCGGCTGAATCCAGTTAAACGGTGCATAAGAGCATTCCATTCCCACCTTGAACTTATGCTTAGAAACGGAATCGGTCACGGAGCAACCTGTTAAAAAAGCAAGTGCTAGAACTATGCATATTCTACTTATCAATTTAATTAACTTCATCTGAATATCCCTTTCCGAAAGACAACTTTCCGTTTCATAAAATATGTGCAACTGAACCTAAATTAGTTGCACACTTATTCTCACACAAAGTAAGATAAATTAATCTAATAATTCAATACTAGTTATTTATCGCAACCGCATCCGCAATCATCGTCGCAGTCACATTCACATTCGCAGTCGTCTCCGCAATCGCATTCAGGTCCGCAATCGCAGCAAGAACAGCATCCATCATGAATGTCGTCTAGGTCAAATTCTAAAAGTTCACCGCAGTTAGGGCAGTTCATTTCTTTATCCATTAAGGACTCTTCGCATAAGCAAATGTGTTTGTTACAGTTAGGGCAAACTACTTCATAGCAATCTTCATCGTCGCAACCGCAACCACAGTTTTTCACGCCAACCTTGTCTTCAACCTCTGCCAAATCTTCATCCATTACATCGAGTTGTTCCAAAACGCTATCCATGTCCTCCTCTAAATCTTCGAAAGAAATGGACATATTATGAACCAAATCAACAATGCTCTTCAAAAGTTTTGTTTCTCCTTTGGTTTCATCTAGATTTAATCCTTCCATCATTCCTTTTAGATATGCAGCTTGTTCTTTAATAGTCATTTAAATATCCTCCTAAATTTTATAACTTGTGCGGTTATGCACGTTCTAAGTATTCCCCAGTGCGAGTATCGACTCTTATCTTTTCGCCTTCTTCAATGAACAGCGGAACTTTAATCTGAGCGCCAGTTTCTAAAGTGGCGGGTTTGGTAGCATTAGTAGCGGTATCTCCTTTAAATCCGGCGTCTGTTTCAGTAACTGTCAGTTCTACGAACAATGGTGGTTCAACAGAAAATACGCTTGATTTATAAGAAAGTACTTTACAGGTCATATTTTCCTTAACGAACTTAAATCCATCCCCTAAAACTGAAGAGTTAATCGGGATTTGCTCAAAAGTATCATTGTCCATGAAGTAGTATAAATCTCCATCATTGTAAAGATATTGCATATCTTTCTTTTCAATGAAAGCTTCAGGGTACTTATCGTTTGGGTTGAAAGTACGCTCCGTTACTGCTCCTGTAATTACGTTTTTTATTTTAGCTCTTACAAAAGCAGCACCCTTTCCAGGTTTAACGTGTTGGAACTCAACAACCGCTACAACATTCCCATCCATTTCAAATGTAGAACCATTTCTAAAATCTCCTGCAGATAACATAAGATTCCTCCTGTATAAAAATAGGTACTCGATAAAGTTTAGTATACCTAAGCCATTTTAATTCAGTTTGTATTTTAAGCAATCTATCCACATCATATGAACTGAGCGCAAATAGCTGATATCCACTAAGTTTACAATTACGTGCGATTTAATCCACACACTTTTCAGTATACACTACCTGTCAAGCTTTTTCAATATTTCGTCCCGAAAGTTTAATGCAAACCTCTATCTCTTACTCAAAAAAATATCATTTTTTATTTTTTCGTCTGCGCATTCTTTGCAAAAGCGCTGTCTAATCTGATACTTCTTAAAATCCGGGGTATCACTTGCCATCCCTATAGCGCCACAGTGCCTCGCAAATTTTTTTCCGCATTTTTCGCACGTGGCTTCGGCATATGATCTTTTTAAATACTCATTGCCTAGCTTAGAATCCGGGAAAAACTCTTTCACTTGGCTATCGTTTAGCATTCCTCCTGCGACTTTTGAAATATCATCGTCTTCAAGTTGTTGAAACTTAATTTTTTCTTCCTTCATAATATTCCCTCCCGAAAACCAAATTTCTAGCAAGATAATTATTCAGTTGTATCTAAATAATCAATCACTAGCCCTCAAAGCAGATTATATACATAAATTTATAAATGTCAACACTTTTTGATTAAATCAACTAACTTTTGTTCGATTTCCTGTGCATTGCCTCTGCCTCGAGTTTGTTTCATAACATTTCCCAAAAGTGCTTTAAGTGCTTTTTCTTTTCCGGAAAGATAGTCTTGTACCGCTTTTGAATTGTTTTCTATTGCCTCCTCGCACATCTTTTCTAATTCTTCTGGCGAGATACCTCGCATATCGTTTTCAGAAATAAATTCACTAACACCTTTACCGCTTTGAAGCATTTGAGATAAAGTTTTTTTGGCCAAGTTCATATTTATCTTATTAGACTCCAAAAGTTTAACCAATTCCGCAAGTCCGTCAGGAGTTACTGCAACATTAAACTTCTCTTTTTCAGATTCAGTTTCAATTCTTCTAAATATTTCTCCTATTATAAAATTTGAAACCGTCTTTGGACACTTAACTTCTTTAGAAGCTTTTTCGAAGAAATCAGATACATTTTTATACTTCACAAGTTGCTGAGCATCTGCTTGAGAAATTCCCATCTCAATATAATTTTTGAGTCTTTGCTGAGGCATTTCAGGTAAAAGGTTTTTTATTCCTTGAATTTCATCTTCCGTTAAAACGATATCAATTAAATCGGGGTCACGGAAATAACGATAATCTTGAGCATCCTCTTTATCTCGCATACTTTCTGTTGAATTATTGTTTTCATTATACCTCAAAGTTTGCTGGATAACTTCTCCGCCGTCGTCCAGAACGTCTGACTGTCTTTCGTATTCGTATTCAATGGCTTTTGTCATGAAAGTGATGGAATTCATATTTTTTATTTCTGTTCTGGTACCGAATTCTTTACTGCCAGTTGGTTTAACCGAGATATTGACGTCACATCGCATTGAACCTTCTTGCATTTTGCAATCTGAAACGCCTGCATATCTAAGTATACTTTGAAGTTTTTCAACATATTCTTTAGCTTCCTCCGAGGAAGATATATCAGGCTCGGTAACTATTTCAATCAGCGGAACACCCGCTCGATTATAATCAATGCAAACCCCTGCAGAAGCATGAACTAGCTTACCGGCATCCTCTTCCATATGAATACGGTTTATTCTAATTTTTTTACCGCTGTCAAGTTCAACATATCCATCTTGGCAAATGGGTAAATCGTACTGCGAAATTTGGTATGCTTTTGAAAGATCCGGATAAACATAGTTTTTTCTATCCATTTTAGATTTTAAATTTATTTTGCAGTTAGTGGCCAACCCTGCTCTTACGGCTAAATTAACTACCTCCCGATTAAGCTTAGGGAGCGTCCCGGGATGACCTACACAAATTGGACAACAATGTGTGTTTGGTGGTGCGCCGAAGTCATTTATACAATTACAAAAAATTTTAGTCTTAGTTGAAAGCTCAACATGAGTTTCAAGACCCACTACTAACTCATATTTCATAGCTGTACCCCCATACTCGGTGTTTTTGAGAATTTATAATCAGTTGTCACTTCAAATTGATGCGATAAGTTCAAAAGTGTTGCTTCTGAAAACCTTTGACCTATTAACTGCATCCCTATCGGAAGATTTTGAGAATCAAATCCACAAGGAACAGAAACAGCCGGTAAGCCCGCAATGTTAACCGGAACAGTACAAATGTCCGATAAATACACCTCATTTGGTGATGCATAGCTCTTATTCAGAGGAAATGCCGTCACAGGCGAAGTAGGTGTTAGAAGTGCATCGACTTCATCAAAAATATTGTTAAATGCTCCTATAATCATTTTTCTCAAATTTTGAGCTTTCTTATAGTATGCGTCGTAATATCCTGAGCTAAGAACGTAGTTGCCCAAAAGTATTCTACGCTTCACTTCATCTCCAAATCCTTCGCTTCTGGTTTTACAAATCATTTCATTAATATTTGAATAATGAGCAGTTTTATATCCATAGCGAACGCCATCAAAGCGAGCTAAATTTGAAGAAGCTTCTGCACAGGCAAGTATATAGTAAACAGGCAATGCGTATTTTACTTCAGGTAAATTTACTTCCTTGACTTCACACCCTAAAGACTGATAGTGGGCTGCCGCTTGTTCAAGCGATTTTTTTACTTCTTCATCAACACCATCATAGTACTGAAGTGGTATCCCAATTTTTAGATTCTTAATTTCCTGGCTAAGTTTTTCCTGGGTATTAAATTTTACCTTCGGATTTGAAGTTGAATCTTTTGGGTCGTACTTAGCAATTGCATCGAATACTATTGAAACATCTTCTGTGGTTTTAGCAATAGGTCCTATTTGGTCTAAACTTGAAGCATAGGCAATCAGTCCATATCGAGATACACTACCATACGTAGGTTTAAGACCAACCACACCGCAAAAACTCGCAGGCTGACGCACCGATCCACCAGTATCTGAGCCTAGACCATAAGGAGCTATATTTCCACCAACCGCTGAAGCAACTCCCCCTGAACTTCCCCCTGAAACATGATTTAAATTATGAGGATTTTTAGCTCCACCTATACAAGAAGTTTCACAAGAAGACCCCATAGCAAACTCGTCCATGTTGGTTTTACCTAAAAGAACCGCATTTTCGCTTTGAAGTGTATCCCATACACTGGCATTGTATATTGGCACATAACCCTTAAGAATTTTAGAACAACAGGTGGTTTCAATATTTTTAGTTGATATATTATCTTTAAGTGTCATGGGAATTCCTTCGAGAAGCCCCAAATCACTCCCTGAACTTATTTTTCCATCTACTTTATCCGCAGTTTTTAAAGCCGCCTCTTTACAAACCGTAACATAAGCATTCAAAGGGCTTTTTTCTATCTCGTTTAAATAGTTTTGAGTAAGTTCCCGGCAGGAAAATTCTTTTTCTGAAAGAGACTTATTTAAGCGTTTTATAACGGATTTACTCATGCTCATTTACATACACTCCTTGGTTTGAACATTTGTTGTAATTTACTTGGATTTTTCTACGTAGAAGAAGCCATCCTTGCCTCCATGGGCGTTTTTTAAAATTTCTTCTCGTGGGAAAGACTCTACAACTTCATCAACATGAAAGGCATTGGATAAATCATTTATTTCGTTTTGGCAAAACTCCGAAGGTACTTCTACTGAATTAATTTGGCTTACAAACTCTACCATTGATGACATATCTTTTATGGAAGTTTCTATTTCAGAATCATCTAGATACAGCTTGGAAAGATTTGAAATGTTAATAACATCTTTTTTAGTAATCACGCAAAACCCTCCGTATTTTATTTTTGTTGTCCTCTGAGCTTTATATGAACTTCTCTTAGTTGCTGCTCGCTAACTTCACTCGGAGATCCCAGCATTACGTCCTGAGCATTACTATTCATCGGGAAAGCAATAATTTCACGTATATTTTCCTCTTCAGATAAAATCATTATCATTCTATCAAGACCCGGTGCCATTCCTGCATGAGGAGGTGCTCCATATTGGAAAGCATTGTAAAGAGCAGAGAATTTTTCTTTGATGTCTTCCTCGGTATATCCTGCAATTTCAAATGCTTTGAGCATTATTTCTCTATCATGATTTCTAACCGCTCCAGAAGAAAGCTCTATGCCATTACAAACAAGGTCGTACTGATAAGCTAGAATATCCAAAGGATTTTTATTCACTAGTGCATCCAGCCCACCTTGAGGCATCGAAAATGGATTATGAGTGAATATTATGGTGTTGGTTTCTTCATCAAGCTCATACATGGGGAAATCTACCACAAAGCAAAATTCTATTCTATCTGTATCAATTAAATTTAAACGGTTAGCGAGTTCAGTTCTGATTTGTCCAGCAAACTTTGCAGCAGCTTTTTTTGTATCTGCAATGAAATATACAACCGCTCCACTTGAAATTTTGCAAATCTTTGCTAAAACTTCACGTTTATCTTCAGGGATAAACTTGTTTATTGGACCGCTTAGTTCCAAATTTTCTCCTACTTTAACATACCCAAGGCCCTTCATACCAATGCTTAGAGCAAAATCCTGCATTTTATCAAAGAATTTTCTGGGCTGTGAAGCGCAGTTAGGGACGCATATAGCTCTTATTGTTTTGCCCTCAAATGCTGCAAACCCTGAACCTTCAAAAACTTCAGTTACGTCAACTATTCTCAAAGGGTTACGCAAATCAGGTTTATCCGAACCAAATTCTAACATTGCTTGAGAATAGGAAATTCTAGGGAAAGGTTTAGGTGAAACTTTTTTGTTTGAAAATTTAGTAAATGTGTCATAGATAATACCTTCTGAAATCTTGAATACGTCCTCTTGAGTTGCAAAGGACATCTCAAAATCCAATTGATAAAATTCTCCAGGAGACCTGTCCGCACGGGCGTCTTCGTCGCGGAAACATGGTGCTATCTGAAAATATCTATCAAAGCCAGAAACCATGAGTAACTGCTTAAATATCTGCGGTGCCTGAGGCAAAGCGTAAAATTTACCACTGTGCTTTCTGCTTGGAATCAAATAATCACGAGCACCTTCTGGAGATGACGCTGAAAGTAAAGGAGTTTGAATTTCGGTGAATCCTAAATCATGCATTTTATTTCTTAAGAAATGAAGTATATCTGAACGAAGTGTAATTCTGTTATGGACTTTCGGATTTCTCAAATCTAAAAAGCGATACTTAAGTCTGAGTTCTTCTTTAGTTTCTAAGGAGTCAGTAACTTCAAAGGGCAACATGGAGTTACATTTCCCAACTATTTCCATGCTCTCACATTTTAGTTCTATCATACCCGTTGCGAGCTTAGGATTGATGTTTTCCTCCGAGCGTTTTGCTACTTCTCCAAAAACAGATACAGCGCTCTCTCTAGAAAGATTTTTTACAGCATTTGAATCATTAAAAACAACCTGTACGCAGCCGTAGTGATCCCTCAAATCAACGAAGGTAATTCCACCGTGGTCGCGAATATTTTCAACCCAACCAGCTAAGCGAATTTTCTTTCCTATCATCTCTTGACTAACTTTTCCACAGTACTCTGTGCGATACTTGTTTTCTAAAACCATAATACTTTGCTTCCTCCATTTAAAAATATTTCCTCAATCGGATAGATTTAACCTCATAGTTTAAAAACTACTTGAATTATAGCATCATAGGACAATATCTTCAACAACTCATTTTAAAAGTGCAATGTCTACATAATTTTATAATGCTAAAAAAATAATAGGTTTATTCTAAACAAACTTGAAACCAACTTGTTGATTGTCTGTAATTTTTTGTTATAATTATTTAAGAAGTGTTCAGATATGTAACTTTTTTTGGAATTGTATGCCCTCTAGAAAACTATAGGAGGATAATTTAAAAGATGTGTTTTCATTGCAAATCATCAAAATCTGGCGAGATAAAAAATAAAAAATTGATAAGTAAAAAAATCTCGGTTCCCCTTTCAACTCTCTTACTATTTATGACTACAGTGATTTACTGGAATAATCAAAATTACGGTCTAGCACTTGAATATGAAGGTCAAGAAATTGCTACTATCTCAAATGAAAAGGTGTATGAAGAAGCCGAAAATCTCATAAGAAGTCAAATCACACCCCAAGAAAAATCCAAAATGGAAAAAGTTAACACTAAAATAAAACTTACTACCGTCAACAAAGAAGAATGTTGTAAACACCCTGAAGTAGTGAAAGAAAAAATCATAGAGAAATCAAATGATATCGTAAACTCAGCGTGGGGAGTATATATCGAGGGTAAACTTATCGCAGTTGGAGAATCCGAGGAAAGCATACACACCGTACTAAATCAAATTCTGGAAGAAAGTCAGTCCAATTACAAAGACAAAAATGCTATAGCTGAATTCGAAGATAAAATAGAAATAAAGAAGGGCATTTTTTCATCTGAAAAAATTTGTGATGCAAAAAAATTGAAAGATATTCTATGCAGCTCTAAACAAAAAACTACTAATTACACAGTAACCGAAAATGATTCTGTCGTGAGCATTGCCGAAAAATTTGGTATGCAGCCTGCAGCTCTACTTGGACTTAATAACAAAACCAATAAAGATAGCATATATTGCGGAGACAAGCTACAAGTTCTAGTAACTGAAGATTTACTGCACATCAAAGTTGTTTGCACAGAAAACCAAATAAATAAGCTACCTTTTGAAACTATCGAAACACAAGACCCCGATTCCAAAAAAGGCACTCAAATCACTGTTCAAGAAGGTGTTGACGGTGAGGAATGTGTAAAGTATGAAGTTCAATATCAAAATGGTAGAGAAATTGATAGAAAACAGCTTTCATCTGAAATAACACTAAAGCCCATTTCAAAGATAGTTTCCGTTGGGACAAAACAAGAAGAATATATCTGGCCTGTACCATTTACTAAAAATATAACTAGTTATTTTGGCCCGAGAGATGGTGGATATCACTATGGAATTGATATCGCCTGGCCGGGTGTTTATAAAAAAGAAATTGTTGCAGCTAAAGCCGGGACAATTGAGAAAGTTTCTAAGGGAAATAGAGGATATGGTAATCATTTAATAATTCAGCACCATGATGGAACTCAAACTTTGTATGCACACTGTGAAAGTATAAGTGTGAAAGAAAAACAAGAAGTTGGACAAGGTGATGTTATAGCTAAGGTTGGAAGCACTGGACAATCTACCGGACCTCATCTACACTTTGAAATTCGTGTAAATAAAATCAGACAAGACCCCCTTAAGTTTATAAAATAATATAACCACTAGATAGAGTATCTAGTGGATTTTTTGAATAATATCTAAATTAATCTGAAAGTTCTGGAGGTGGTAAAACATCCTCTACTGGTGGTCCTCCTGGAGGAGCAGGCAATATACGAGGTTCCGGACATCTAGGGGGCTTCCTATGTGGTTTCTTTATTTTTATTTTGGGAATTTCATCCGGAGATTTTTCAACTAAGTCATAAATTTTAGCATCGTCAGAAATAACAACATATCCACCGTCCTTGAGTTCAACTGCTCTAAGACCCCCAGATACGTTATCTAAATCTTCTTTACTTAAATTTCTTTTTTCTTCTTTCATAGTACAACACTCCTAACCCTTTAAATTTTTGGCAACCTTTGAGGCCACCTGATTTATTATACTATATCTATAAAAAATGTCAACTTATTTTTATAAAAATATTTCAAACGCCAAATATTTATCCAAATTGATGAGATTTACTCTAACTTTTATTAACTCCAATTATCCCTCCCAAACATCCAGAAAGAATAAGTGCAATTGCTTTCCATAGTAAAAACAAGGTCATTTCACTGTTTGAAACTATAATCCCTCCTATGAAAATTATTGAAAACATTCCAAGGCCACAAGCTAAACCGTATAGTATGCCTTTCTCGCCTGTGAGTTTACCGGTAATATATCCCGAAATAAAACCACTCAGCGAAATTACCATCAAACTCAGTGGTTGGAGTATCCATGGAGCTAATTTACCACTTAAACAAATTAAAAAAGATATTACCCCTAAAAAACCTGCGCAGCATACCCCTCCCGCTAAAACTCCAATCAAAATAGATTTTAAAGATATAGAAAATTTAGAACGTACCATATTTCCTCCATAAAACAAAAATACGAAATAACAGTTTTTCTCAACAAACTATTATTCCGCAATAAATCGATTTATGATTAAGCAGTTGGTTTGGCTGAATTGGGTTTTAGAAATTTACTACTGATCAAAGACCCTATTCCAATAGCTCCAACTGCCCCCACGCCCAGCGCAGAAACTGATACGCCCACTTTTTCTTTTGTAGTAAGCTCTCCCCATCTCATATCAGACTGAGTAGCTTCCTGAATAATATTACGTGATTGAATTTTATCGTTTCCAGACCACGGGCCTACATCGTAAGTAATTTTGACATGCTTAGTGGAAACAAATGGTAATAAATTCGCATAGAACTTCAAAACATTATTAACACATGGCTCTGAAGATAGTACTTTCTCTCCCCCACCAACTACACTTTCTAGAGATTGTTCGTCAGCTAAAAAAATGATTTTTTCTAAGTTCATATTACCCTCTCCTCCTAAGATACAGCTGAAAATCGATACAAAAAAGCCGGAGAAAAGAATATCCCCGACTATGTAAAACATCAACTAGAAATCTGAACTAGAATTATTTGTGCAAACATTTTTTAACTGCCAAAATAGCACTAGCAGCAACAACAGAAACGCCACCAACAACGATAGCACCATCAGCGCAGCAACCAACAATGCCAGCAGCTTTTGCAGCTTTATCGCTTCCGTCAAAATGAACAGCTTTCTTTAAAGCATTCTTTCTTTTCTCGCAGAAGCTACCAGTAGTTTCGTTTTTAGGATAAACAGCATATGCTGGAACTTGCCACATTGTGTTGCTGGTATCTTTCACAAACTTAACAAATGCGTTGCCTTCTCCACCTACAACTGCTTCCAATTCACTATCGTTTAAAGCACAAATTTGATTTTTTAACATTATCCATTCCTCCAAAAAATTAATTTTTAAATGACATCCTAAGGCAATAAAACTTGTTTAGATATCACTCAAACGCCTTATGATATGATTATATATCCTTCAACCTCCTTTGTCAATACTTTTTTAAAAAAATATTATCATTTATATATTCACTAATTCAGAGCATATGAATTTCATAATTATTTATATTCTACAACACATTTGCATTTCTCTTTTATCTTATTAATCATACTGCACTTAAATTAGCTTTTTTGTTCCACTGATAATACTATAGCACTTATGTCGTCATCTCGTGAATTTTTTCTTGCTTTCACCGCTTCACCCACTATAATCTTGGAAATTTCACAAGGAATGTTGCTGTTTATATTCTTAAGTAAATCTAAAGTCCACTCATCTCCAATATCCGTCACTCCATCTGAAAGCATAACTATTATATCCCCGGGTTGAGTTTTAAAATTCTCCTCTGAGAAAGACGTATCCTTTAATATTCCAACCGGCAACGATGAAAAACTAATTTTCCTTATTTCGTTTTGACGAATTAAAAAAGTAGAAGGAGAACCTGCTTTTATTGATTTGACCATTCCTGTGAATAAATCTATAGATAGTAAATCCATCGTAACTAAAGATTCTGTTTTCTCATTCATCAACAAAATGGAATTGATCATTTTAATTGTTAGATCGGAGCTAAAGCCTAACTTAAAGAACTTTTTTACAAGCGTTGCTACCAAACTTGCCTCTAAAGCAGCTTCACTTCCACTACCCATTCCATCACTTAAAACTACTATACATTTGCCTCTTCCATCTTCAAAACATTTGCAATTGTCCCCGCAAAATTTTCCACCATTGAAAGCGTGTTGACTGATAGAAAAGTTTATTTTGTATTTCTTTTCTTCTAAAAAACGGAGTTTATAAATATCGTCCTCCAAGCTTACTATCGGTGCTTCTAAATCTTTTCCCACAATCATAGAAATTTCATCAACAAAACTATTTGTAAATTTATGTTTTTGCGATATATGGGACTCTATTTCTACTGCTAGATTTTCGCCTAACTTTACACATTTTGCAGAACTTTTTAAAATACCTCTTTTATTAAGTGCTCTTTCCACCTTTATAGAAAGTGCTTCATCTATATCGTTATAATTATCCACCTCACGGCCAATACAATCCATTAGATCAGTAATTTTTTCAAAGTAATTTTTCAAAATATGTTTGTATTTTTTCGTCTGAGAACCTAAAAGCTTTGTGGCTAAAAATTCTTTTTTGGCGATATCTATTATATCTTCAACTTGTTTTGAGTTTTTACACAATCTCATCGAAGTGTATTCCTTAGTGAATTTACTATCAATGTCCGTCGAAGATTTATTTATTAACCCTCTTACGTCCTCGTAGGTGTATTTAGAATTCTCAATCCAGCAGAATTTCCTACTTGAACATCCTGCGCAATGGCTTTTGACACAATCCAAACAAGATTCTTCCATACTCATAGAATTTAAAGTTTTAAGGTCAGCAGAAGTTTTATCCAAGCATTCAGGGATTGTTGATAAGCAACTTGAAATTAATTTTAATCTATCTTTGAAATAGTGCATAAAGCGGCCGTTGTTTGAAATAGCTTCAAATGAAGAGAAATGAACTTTCATCTTGGCAAAAAACGAATTAGGCATGGCCAAAAACAAAAATATTGCCGCTAACATCTCGTAGGTTCCTACTACTGTATATGAAGCATTCCCAAGACCAAAAGACATGATTATATAAGAAATAAGTAACGCTATGCAACTTCCTATTCTTCCATATGCTGAAAAAATACCGGTTATTGCTCCGCAGAAACTATAAGGTGTACAGCATTCTTTACCGCTCGCCAAACTAAACATTGCACCTACTATAGCTCCTGTCAGTGCACCTGCAGATATACCTTTAATATATGTAATTATAAGTATAGTAAGTATTCCAAATATCCTTCCCAGTGAAACTCCATGAATAGAAATATTTAGAAAGGATATCAGCAAAACACTCAAGCTTATCATTACATATGTAAACTCTTTGGCATTTAAAAGATGTACGTTCTTTTCATATATAATATTGAAAGCGCGAAATAAAAAGTATGAAATGCCTGCTCCCACAAAACATTCTAAAATAGTAATGAAAATAGCATATTTGTCTACACTCTGTGCTAGATTAGTCGCAAGGCCCGTCACAAATATAGAAATAAAAACCATCATCGGAGCAGTTAATGCATTATTTTTAATTTTTTCAATATCATTTATAGCCCATTTCATTGCAATTATTGAAATTATTGCGGTCACGTATCGTATCCCGCAGCCCATTCCCAAAGGAACTATATAACCTAAAATTGCACCCATAACAGTTGGAACCAAATTTTCAGTTCCAATGGCTGCTGTTAAAGAGAGTCCAAAAGGATAGCAAGTCCCAAATACGGAACCTCGTGAAATTAACATTGCAATTGTAAAATGAATTACTTTAGCAAAAATCAACCTCAACGAATAATTTTTTGCGTAGTCCAACATTTTTCCTCTAGTTTTTACTACTGAACTTTTCAACTTCCATCGCCACCTAAAAATTAATTTTGAAATTTTATCGATGGAAATAATTATATAAGTACTACTGAAGAAGTTTATGTCACACTACGCTGTAAATTTATTGGTATTTTTAAACTATTTTACCATTTAAACCCAAATTATGGAATATTGTCTCAATTAAGATAATTTTTTATCGAATAATTTTAAGTAGAGATTTGGCACCGAATTGGAGATAAACCCCCAACTAAAAATAATACTCCATAGTCTTTTTTATTCTACATTTTGCCTTTTTGATATGTCTGGAAACGGAAGATACTCCGATTCCAAAATTTTTTGCTATTTCCTTCATTTTCATCTTATTACCATAGTAAAGAAGTATACATTGTTTTTGCCTAGGGGTGAGTTCACCCTGCATAATGTTTTTTACTGCAGTTATCATTTTTCGATATGATTTATCTCCTTTTTCAAGTTGGGATTCTTCTTTGTATTTTGAAAGGCTTACAAGTGATTCAGTAAATTCGTCTAGATGGAGACTTTTGTTTCCCATTTTTCATTACCTCACATTTTTTATTAAGATACTCGGCGGTATGTTTCATATCTAAATACATTTCATAAAGAATAGAAATTCTGTTTTTTAGCTGACGGTCATTTTCGAAAACCATAATTTTTGATTGATTTCTTAAGTGCTTGATGTAATTTCTGAGTATGTCGATTTCCTGTAAATATTCTTCATAAAGTTTAAAATAGCACATAAGCCCTCCTTTTTTCTACACTAAAAGTGTAGTTTACCACAAAAAATAATAAATTTAACCAAAACTTAACATCAATCACTAACTCTCTTCTATCCCCGTAATATAGTATCATATGTATATTAATCCGTCAACTACATTTTTATTTTTAACATTATGCTACAAAAAACAATATTCGTTTCAAAACTATAAATTCTTGCACAGTTATTGAACACTAATCGTGTAGGTGATATAATAATTACACAATTTAACCAGATTCGACATATTATTACTAAATTCGCACCCCGAATAGTATATCATAAGATAGAAAAATTTAAAAACAATAATTTTTCGGGTTGTAAAATTTTATTGTGGAGGAAGTGAGTCGTTATTAAAAGCAAGTTGTGTCAAAAATTGAAAAAATTGAGATTAAAGTCAGGACTTACACAAGCCCAGCTTGCGGAAAAACTCAATGTTTCTCCCTCGACGGTTGGAATGTATGAGCAAGGAAGACGCGAACCTAGGAAAGCCACGCTTCAGCAAGTTTGTAGAGAACTTAATACCTCTGGAGATTATATACTCGATTTGGAAGATGAAAAAGAAGAGTCTAACTCTATGGACCTTACAAGTATAGTAGGCCAGTTTTCTGAATTTATAGAAAAAGAGAAAAATATAATGATAGACGGAGTACCCGTTGATAATCAAGAAAGAAGAAAACTATCCCAAGCTCTAAGAGTTGCAACAGCAGTTGTTGTAGAAGAAACTAAAAATCGTAAGCATAAATAACACAATTTACCATCACCTTGTGTATAATGAGAAAGAGGTCTTTAAACTGTAAGTTTCAGTCTCATCTTCTCCCGTATATACGATGGTGGTGAATTTTATGTGTAATTACAAACAGCAAGGGGTTTTATCGCTTGCTTTCGGACTGGGGCTTATACTTTCATTTTTGTTTCCTGAATCGATTATTATAATAATTATATCCATAATGTTGGTGATTTTATCTTTATCACTAGTTAAACGCTGACTTTGATATAGGGAGGTTTTGTGAATGAAAGTTGTTGTAGTGAAAAGCCCCAAGTTGTTAGGTTTTTTTTTGAGAAAAATGTTTAAAATAAAAAAAGAAAAGATATAAATTTTGCTCCTCTGGTTATTCCAGAGGATTATTTTTTTTAAATATCGGGACAGGCTATGGATTGCAAAGATACAAAAATAAATAGTTTTAGAGTTTACAAATAAAAATTATAGGATATGATATATAAATGCATAGTAGTTTTAAGCTATGTGAATAATAAATAAAAAAGGAGATGCTTAAAAATGAGTATTTTTAGCAAAACACTTGAAAAAAGAAAGGATGTTTTCAACAAAGGAGAAAAAATTCTAACTAAAGGTAAAAAAGGGGACACGAGTGAAATGGACGCAGAAGTACTTCGCGAAACTCTAGGAAAATTTAAATCACAACTGTTTAATGGAAATAAATTAAAAAATCTAGATATAGTAATGGGAATTAAGTTGGATGACGACAACGTAGTTAAAGCTGACAACAGCAGCACGCATCGAATAGATGTGCTATTTAAAGAAACTGTGGCAAAAAACACAAAAGTATTTAGAGGCAGCTTATTCAGCGGATTTAGAATTTGGAGTGATAGTGTTTTCTCAAAGCTAAAGCAAGCTGTTTCTAAAAATCAAGCTAATGTGTTAAAATTAGAAAAAAAGAAATTTAATCAAACAGATCGAGAAAAAGTCGTTTGTGAAGGCGTAAAAGCCATTAGTTCAGCTTTTAAGGGGCCCAATGTTATTTTACAAAAATTGTTCATTAAAGAAAATTCAAGATTACACGGCGAAGGAGTAGGAGCTTTAATCAGCAATTTGAAAAGCGCTATGAAATTAGAAAACAAGGATATCCCTAGCAAAATTGATAGTGAAGGTTCGGAAGCGACTTTAAAATTTTTGAATCCCGAGGGAAATGTGGAAATGAATCAAAACTAATAAGATAAAAAATTCTAAAA
>ERZ1034917.600-NODE-600-length-31412-cov-9.088656_pt1 | contig 31412 bp, 44 predicted proteins | sample MGYA00520605_ERZ1034917 | MGnify/ENA primary metagenome ERZ1034917 (study PRJEB33766, sample SAMN09781784) | gut metagenome | biome: gut microbiome | host: Homo sapiens | place: Madagascar | study: EMG produced TPA metagenomics assembly of the PRJNA485056 data set... | reverse complement strand
TATATCTACGCTTTGGTAATAGTGGTAAGCGTCTAACTTTAAAACATATCTTACATTTTTAGCATTTTTCTTTAAATACTTTTCTAAATACCGTTTACCATAATGCGCACCGCGTTTAGGAATTGAACCGCAAGAATATTGATACATTCCGCGCATAATAATAGGTTGTAATACTTGAACTATCGCATGTTGTAAAATTTGTTCGTAAACATATCGCGGTATAATTAAAGTACGCCATTTGTTACTATTTTTATCCCAAATTGGGCGCGCGTTATGGTGTGGTATTTTGTAAGTTTGCGTTATTAAGAGTTCTTGCAACCGTTTTATATATTTGTCCGGGTTCTTTAAAACTCTTTGTACGTCTTTGCGGTCGCGTTTTCTTTTAGAAGATTTGCGAATCGCTTTTAAGAGGTTTTCATAACTTATTAATTTTTCAAATAAATGGTTATAACTTTTCATTTTATAAGTTAAGTCTTTCTTAATTGCCTTGCTGCCGTTCAACTCATGCTACTAGGCTGCACCTCTTTTTCGGCTTTATTTTTGGCAAGCGCCAAGGGATAGTAGATACATTTAGAAAGAATATTTAAGAAATAGAGCCGCCGATGTTCGCGTTAGCGTTACCCACCGCATAGTTCAAGTACAACGCAGAAGCACCCGAAAGAGCGCCATTGTTGTAACTACCGCCAACAATAGCAAAACCGCGTACCTAAAACCCCTAAAACTTAATTGGGGGAAGACCCCCAAACCCCCTAAAGAGGTTTACACGAAAGAGAGCCGCCGACGTCCGCGTCAGCGAAACCCACCGCAAAGTACAAGCACAACGCAGAAGCACCCGAAAGAGCGCCATGGCTGTAACTACCGCCAACAATAGCAAAACCGCCATTAGCCCACCATAGCCCGTCGGGGTAATGGGTTGTCGCGCTACCGCTTGCGACGGTCGGGAAGATTCCCACCGGCGTTAATAATGTTTGCGAAATATAACCGCCCGAACTTCCAGTAAATGTTTGATGTGTTAAATATCCGTCGCCGTTTGTGTTATATCCAATTACCGTAGAACCGTCCGCCGTATAATCACATAATTTATAACGCATACCCGCGGTTGTATATACGCAACCGTTAATACGTTTCCAAAAATTACCGTAATAATTTTCGATACCGAAAATTTTAACCATGCCAGTTGCTTTCGTACCGTAAAACATACCTTTTGCTAATGCTTCACCGGTAGTTGCGTTAGGGTTGTTACTATCTCGGCCTTTGCCATATACGGCTTGCGTGTCGGTTGATTTACCCATTAAATGTAATAGGTATTCAATCATCTTAACTTCGCCGTAATCCATTAAGCCCCAACAAGCGCCGTTATTTTGTGCGTTTGTTATTTCGGTAGTTCCGACGTTATTAGTTAAAATAGTTTTGCCCGCTAAACTTCTAGCAACGCTATTAATATTTGCCGGTTGAAACGCCATTATATAAATTTCCGGTAACAATTCGCCGTTTTTATTAATATGCGTAAAACAATGGTAATCTTCGTCGACTTGGCAATTTGCTATATATACATGCTTTAAGCCGTTAGTCATTGCAAACTTAAACCAAACTTGCGGGAAGCCTATCATGGCGTTACCTTGATACTCTGCGTTTGATACGTCGCTTAATGTTTGTCCGTCTGCTCTATATTTAAAATCGGGCTTGTATAATTCATAATCTACCGTACCGTCGTATTTTAGCATTACGGGGCGCGGTTGAAAAAACGCATTTTCCCAAGAACCATAATTAAATGTGCCTTGGTCGAAATCCATGCCGGCCGCTTCAAAATCTGCATTTATTGACCCGCTAGGGTATGTAATTTTTAATGCGGGGTTTGATTCGTTAGGGTTGTTGCAATATTCGTATATAATAGCGTCTTTAAATTGGTTAAATGGGTTATAACAATATACGCCATTTGTTGAATATGGGAACGCCGCATAATAATACGTGTTTTCGTCGCCTTCTGCGATAGTATCTATATAACCATTTTTTAAATATTGATTATGTACGGTATTATCTACGACTACTTCGCCGTCTTTTTCGTCAGTCGGATAACTACCCGCTTTTTTAACAATTTTTGTACCGCCCCAAGTACATAAATATTGATTATCTAAAATCGTATTATTGGGGTCTTGCCATTTTAAGGTTACATTTTGCCCGCTTCTTGTAATAGTTAGGCTATTACAAATTGACGGTGGTAAACCACCGCCACCGCCTTTATGATTGTATTTTAAGTGCATTAAATTTTCGTTTACTACGTCGGGGTCGCAATCTGCCACCCCCGCTTCCATGGGGTTATCCGTCCATGTGTATTCTTCGTTTTCGCTCATTATTCGTTATTCCTTTCGTTTTAATATCCCGATACGCTAATATTTACCGCGCCCGTTGCTTCGTTGCCGTCGTTTGTGTATAACTTAACTACGCAATATTTTGGCGTAGATTCAATTACGTTAGGGTAAGCGTTTGTAGCGTAAGGCGTAACAAGTACATGCGGTTTTTCCTTAATAAAATCGGCCGCTATTTTACTTTCGGGGTCGGTTGCGTAATCAATTCTTAACCCGTTTTCGGCGCTTGTTACTTCTCTATTTGTATAGTCTTCTTTTCTATCCGGTACATCTACATTAAGGTTTAAAGAATCTAAATACATCATAGCCCCGTTAGGGTTGTTTAAAGTTACTCTAACTTGGTAATATCTAAATTCATACGCGCCCGTAGCACCTATTAACCAATCAGACCATGTGATGTTATCCGCGCTATAACGCCATTCAATAGTTATATTTTGGGTGTCGCTAACCGTAAACAAGTTATAATCAAACGATACAATGTTATTTAAGTTAGCCCCGACGTCGTAAACTTGCGAAGTATAAACCCCGCTTGTTAAATATTGGGTATTCCATTTCCCACCCGCGTCTGCGTAATATCTTATACCGTCGTCGCGCCATTTTTCGCCGTCGTTATTCCATTTAATAGCCGGCTTTAGTTTAAGTCGCCCGCGGTTGATTCTTACATTTTCAAAAGTTCCGCTAGGGTTACTTAAAATATCAGTTTTAATAACCTCGTTTAATTCCGGTATGTATTGAACATTTAAAATATCGTTTGTGGTGTTTTTAGAATAGTTATACTTATTTTTTGCTTTTATCCAAAAATTATGTACGCCTTTACTGCTCAAACTCATAGTATAAGACGTTCCTTTTATGTCGGTAGCGACAAGGCTTGAATTATCCCATGAAGAACCTTTACGGATTTCGTAACTAATTCCGACACCCTCAACCGCGGACCACGCAAACTCTGCTAATTTTTGATTTTGAACCACGTTAAAACCCGTAATGTCGTTCGGATAGCTATATATATCAGATAAATTTGAAACAAGCACGCGCGGTTCATAACTACCCAAAGTATCGGCGTATAATCTTTCGTCATAAGTACGCCAATTTACGGTATAAGTTCCCGCACCGTCGTCAATAACGCTAACTACTTTTGCTTTATAGCCGTCTAAACCCATTAAAAGGCTGTCAAATTGTATTACGTCGCCTACTTCTAAATCAAAGGCCCGGTAATCAGTTTTAAAGCTGCCAAAATAAGGACATAAGATTTTTGAATTAACGTAATACCACGCTAAACGGCTTGCCTGTTGAAAGTTTGTTACACTATAACAATTTACGCTATGTTCTATTGGTGCGCCGTCGCGATATTCCGGTATTTCTGCGAACGCTTCTACTTTTTGCCATTCGTGGTCGGGCGATACATATACGATTTTTAAAATGTCGTAGTGTTCTTCGTTGGGTATTGTTTGGTAGGTTTCTGAACCTTTAACAATATCATTAGCCGTAAATACCTTGCTTACTTCTTCAGCCTTATCTATTTTAAATTGTAATTGGCCGTTTTTGGTAAACAAACCGCCCCTACAACTTCTATAAATTTCGTCAATAAGGTTTCTAGCGCTAGTTTGGCTATCAAAAATCATATTAAACGTAAAACGCGGACCATATTTAACTTCGCCTTTATCGTTTGTATATGCTATTTGTTCGTCGCAAAAGTCCGCCGATTCAATAAAACTTTCAATATCAAATAATTGTTTTATAATTGCGTCCGATATTGTACCGTCGTTATTTAGTGCAAGTCCTAACCCGTTGTATGATGTTAGAAAATCTAACATAACCCATGCCGGATTTTCGCTATATTTTACGGTATATTTTTCGGGCGTTGTATATACTCTTATTTTGCGCCCTTTAACTATTGCCGTTAAGTTATAGTTTACGTCTATATCGTTTGTTCTTGGAACATCTACCGCTAGATATGCAAGGTTTTTTAAACTTCCTACTTTTTCGGCGCGTTCAAGTTGTGTTTTTCCGCCTACAATAGAATCTACTTGTTGCGTATCAGTTCCATAATATTTATTAATCTTTATACCGCTTATTGTATCGGCTTTAATATCGTTTAGTCTAATGTCGGTAAAATCTTCTATTACGCCGTCCGAAAAACCAACAATTCTTTTAACTCTTGTTTTGCCGTCGTCGTCTTGCCAAACTCTATTACCCGCTAATTTAACCGTACCGTATAATAACGGTATCGGTAAATCTTGGTTAGTTTGCGTTTGCAAGGTTGGGTTAGCGTAAGTAGCACTTGAACTAATACCGCCCGCCGCACTTTTGGCGCTATTCATAGCACTTAAAGCCATACCGCCATATATACAAAATGCGCCTACATACCCGATAACGGTACATACGCCAATAGCAACCGCGCCCGTAAAACCTAACGCACCCGAAATAACCCCCGCTACAAACGCAATAATAGTAGATAATACAAAATTACAATATTTTCTATTTGAAAACTTGTATATTAATATATCGGCAATTATAAGCAAATATGCTAATACTGCGTAAAATATACTTATATCTAAATTACCGGTTATATTATAAAAAAATCTAATCATTTTTTACCCTATAACATTCAAAATTTTTAAACATCTTATAACGCCCGATTTGTAGCGTATGGTCTTTGAATACATGTATTATTTTGTCGTATTCATAAAATACCGCTACGTGTAATTCGTCGCGGTATCTTGTGGCGATAATGTCGCCTTGCTTTAAATCGTCTTTATTTATTTGTACGCAATGTTTTTTTAATTTTGCCATACCGTACATATAGTTTTTGTCGTCGTCTTTTGAACGTAATTTATATTTTGGCTTATCGGGGTATAAAAATTGTACCGGATAAAAGCACCCTTGATATGTTCCGTCTTCGTTGAACATTTCGTAAGGTCGGCCAACTTGTTTTATTAATTCTTTGAATCTATCCATAAATTACACCTTTATTACTAATTCTTCGTACATAGTAGGGAAGCCCCTAAAATTGGCTTGGTTTTCCAATTCTTTGCAACGCGTAAATGTTCTATCGCATGCGGTTTCTTCGCCCGTATATCCGCACCGACAATCTTTAAATCGTCGTACTTGACAAGTTGCACGATATTTCATTACGGGGCATTGTTTTTCATAACCACCTAACGGCGTTTCAATATCCATGCTCGCGTTTTCATAATCAAGCGTTAAGTTATTACACTTACCCGCGTATAAAACCGTTGCGGAATCTGTTATAAGTTCGTTTGTATTAACATCTAAAAATACAAGGGTTAAAACCGCGTCCGAATTGGTTACGACGTCGCCGCGATTGCCAATTATGCCTGAAATACCTAGCGCAACATTTGAAAGCGTAATATTTAACTTTGATACGCTGCTATTATCGTCTTTCGTAATTTCGCCATGGCTTAACGGTGCGCCTAAATAACGCTGCCCTTTATATCTCAATTCGTCTAAAGTTTCGTTATCAAGTATTCTTATTCCGCCGTCGGGTATATCAATTTCTAACAATTTACGCGGTATAATTTCGTCTTTTTCAACTTCTAAAAGCGGGTTAGCATTTGGGAATACTTCGCGTAGTTGTACTTGGAATGTTGCATAGCCTAAATAATCTACGTCCATTTGTAACGTATCGGTATCAAAACGTACATGGTATGTTTTACCGTCGCCCCCGCGTTCTTTTTCCCATGTCCAATCAAAACTACGGAAGCGCCCACGTTTTGCAATAAAAAAATTCTCTATTTTTTTACGGGTTACGGGGTCTTTATCTAGGTTTAGTGTCCATGTTCTTTTTGGTTTATCCCACCAAACTTTCATATTATTGGCGGCCGTAAAAATACTATCAATAATTCTATTAAATTCTATACCGTTTTCACATTCGCTATTGTGGTAAAAATCAAAGTTACCAACTTCAACTACGGGCGAATCGTCAATACAAACTACCGCTAATTCGCAATCGGTATAACCTAAATTTTTAATGTTTTGTTTAAATTTCTCGTCTTCAAAGAAACAAGTATACGTTTTGCCGTTACCGCCCTTTGATTCTTCCCACGTCCAATCAAACTTACCGCCCGATAACATAACATTTATTACAAATTCTTCTAACTTTTGACGGTCACTAAAGTTTTTATCAAACTTTAGATTAAAAACCCTTTTCGGGTATGTCCATTTTGGGTATCGTTGTTCATGCCCTTTTTGCTTTTCGTTAATCTGCGTATCAAATTCAATACGGGCCGTATATGCTTCTTTATATTCAAAGTTAAATTTTAATAATTCAGACATTTTAAAAAATTCCTTAATATTTTTTTATGAATTATGTTGCAAAAATCTAAAACTATGTTATAATGTATATAAAAGGTGTTTTAATAAAAAGGCGGTAAATATGACACGTGGCGGACAAAGAATTAACGCGGGAAGACCTCGCGCAATAGATAAAAAAGAATTTACGGTAAGATTAACCGTTAGCGAAAAAGATTTTATAGAATTTTCGCGTAAAAAACTTATAGACTTAAAAGCACTACAAAAAACGCTTTTAACCCTTTTTGCGTTACTTTGTTTTGCCATGCCGGTTAATGCTATGATTTTACAAGGTAGCGTAGAATATACCGTAGAAAAAGCCCGTAAAATTGCTTTTGATAACGCAGCTTTAAAAATTTCAACGCAAGAATTTTACAACGATAAAAAAGACCCTAATTATTTTATTAATACTTTGTCTTGTATTCGTTCCGGTATAACCCATGATGATTTTTATAGACCTCGTAAAATAATTCCGTTTTACGAAGACAAAAAACTTGCATTTTACGGCGTTCAATATGACGATTCGCCCGCTAAAAAATATTACTATTCTCCAACGGGCAAATTATTAAAGTACGAAATAAATAACTTTAAAGGTTCTTACCCATATAAAACAATGGCTTACGATATAAAAGGTAAATTGATAAATATAAACCTTGTTGTATCTTCTACCGAATCTTATTTATATAGTGCCAATAAAGAATTTATAGGCCATTGGATAAATAACCAATTTTACAACGCAGACGGTAGTAAAGATATTACCCGACACCTTTAATTACGTCGCGCATTTGATTATTGTTATTTTTGATAGAATCACGCACCAAAGGTATGCCACTTTGTTTCATCCAATCTTGAAACATTTTTTGCCCTTGATTAGGGTCTAGCGATTGAAAAACAGGCGTAATATTATTTACTACTACTGGTTGTTGATTATTTGCGGTATTTATTTTATTTGTGCTACCGCTACCGCTTGCTATTAAGTTCCATAATGTCTTTTGTTGCATTGGGTTTAATACCATTTCAGACCCATGCGCAACAATCGGCATGGGTTGGTTATATTGTCCGGGTACTATACCACCGTCGGCAAAAAAACCTTTTATAAAACTTGCGGCCGTTCCAATCCACCCACCATATCCCGATAATGAAGTAAGAGTTTTTAACATTCTTAGTTTGGTTTGTTCTACTATCATTTCGGCAATCATTTTAAAAAAGGCTTGTTTAATATCGCCAAATACGCTTAAAAAACTATCTTTTAAGGTTTGATTGCCTTGAATAAAAGCACCTATTGAATTTTCAAAACTTTGCCCAATATCACTAAACAAGGTTTTTAACTGTTCATGTTCTGCCTTTGTTGCTTCGTTAGTTAGGTTTAGTTTGTCTATTTGATGTTGTGCTTCTAGTTCTAGTTTTTGTTGGTTTAATTCTGCTACTTTTTCTAAATCGTATTTGTACAATTCTATTTGCTTGTCTAAGCCGGCTTTTTTAATTTGATATTTACGGTCTTCAAACGCTTGTAATTGATTATAGTAATTTTGGTTTGTGATTTCACCCCTTTGTTTTTGTTGTTCTAAATCTATTTTATCTTTTTCTATTTGTAATTCGCTTAATTTAGCCGAGTTGTTATATCTTTGAACCTCTAACGCTGCTACTTCTTCGTTATGTTTTTGTATTAACTTTGTACGCTCGTTTAAGGCTTCTTGATATTTAGAAGTCCCGCGTTTTTCTACCGCTATTTTTGCTTCAACTTTTGCTAGTTCTAATTGGTATTCTTTTTCGGAATTTCCTTTAACTTGCAGTAATTGTGCGTCTAGTTGTGCTTGTTTTAGTGCTAGCGCTTCTTTTCTCGCTTTTTCTGCCGCGGTCGCCGCTTTTTTCTTTTCGCTTTCGCTCATTTCTGCGCCCGCAGTAGTTTTTTTAGTCGTTTTTGTGCTAGGTTTTTCACCTACCGACAATTCGCCACTATTTATTTTTTTTATACGTTCTTCAGCTTGTCTTATTTGCTCATTAATTTCGTCTTGTTGTTGTTGTAGTTTTTTAGGTACACCAATACGCGCCATGCCGTCTTTATAAGTGTTAGCATAAAATCTAGCACCCGCCCATGTCGCTACCTTTTTGTCTACCTTGTTTTTTTGCGCTTGCAAGCCGTCTAGTTTGTCTTTTTCCGCTAATAAATAGACTTGTTTAGCAAGTTCCGCCGTTATTCCCTCGCGCTTGATTTTTTCTACATCAAGTTTTGAAAATAAAGCGGGATATAATTTTATTAACTGATTTATAGCGTTATCCATTTCGCGGTCTTGTTCTACGCTACGTTTTTTTACGCTAGTTAATTCGTTTATTTTTCTTATGCTATCGTCTATTACGTTGCAATGTTGATTATAAGCGTTATTAATATCTTCTACGGCTTTTTCTGCTTCCTCAATGGAATTTTTAACCGCAAAAAAGCCCGCAGCAAGACCCGACAACGCCACCGCAATTATACCAAAAGGGCTTGTAAATAAAGAAACGGTAAACGCTTTTACTTGTGTAGTTGCCACGCTAATAGCCTTACTTAAAGCGCCCGTTACTGTTGTTTGTGTTACAGTTGCTTTTGCGTTTGCCAATGTTGCAGCCGCATTTTCCGCCTTTGCCGCCGTATTCGCCCTATATTTAACATATTCTTTTATTAATGCTTCATCACCCATTAAGCGCGCTTGGTATAATGCCATTTCTGCCGCTTTTGCTTCTGCGGTTGCTAGTGTAGCCGCTTCTTCTGCAACTTTAACCGCTTTAATTGCTTCAAGGTGTCTATTTTGTGATTCTATTAACAAGTTAATTACGGGGTTAAGTGAAGCATAACCACCCGCAATAGTCGCTAAACCTAATGCGGCATTTTTAATACCGTTTGTTGTAGTATTGTTTACTTCAGTCCATTCTTTAAATTTTTCTACGCTTTGAGTTGCGTTGTTTAATAGGTCAATTTGCGCCCTATCAAAATCTTTTAATGCGGGCATTGCAATATCGGTAATAGTGCGTGCGAAAATTTCGTAAGAATCGGCTTTAGTTGCTTCCAAACCCTCTTTACTTTGTGCTTGGGCTTGCATCATGCCTTGGAATTTTCCGCCGGCTTCCGTTGCGTCCTTAAAGGCTTGTATTACCATGTCAGTAGTAATCTTGCCTTTGCTCATTTCGTCTTTAAGTTGACCTACGCTTTTGCCTGTTTTTTCTGCCATAATTTGAAGCGGGTTAAAACCGGCGCTAATCATTTGCAATAAGTCTTGCCCCATTAAATGCCCCGCGCTTGCACTTTGCGCAAACGCTAATGTTAAACTATCCATACGTTGTTTATCACCGCCGGTAATATCACCTAACATTCTTAATGTTGGTATTACTTCGTCGGCCGCTACGGCGTTAAAATTTAACAACAATTTGGCGTTATTATTCAAACTAGCCGAAGTCATAGGGGTAGTATTCGCCAAGTCTTGAATGTCTTTTACTAATTTAGCGCCCTCTTTTTCTGATTGCAACATTTTACTAAAAGATATTTGGGCTTGTTCGTAACCTTTAGCCGCTTTTTCACCAGTTTTTGCAAATTCAAGCACGCTTGCGCCTAATGCAACACCGCCCATGATTCCGCCTAGTTTTGTTTGAAAACCGCTTAAAATGCTTTTTGATTCTTCCAATTTACTTTTAAGTTCGGCATTATCCATGCCTAAAAATATATTTATTTTTCGTTTTCTATCTGCCATTTTTAACCTAAAAAATTGTCTAATTGTTTTAAGGCGTTAGCGTCGCTATCACTACCGCCGGAAGTTTCGCCCGTTGCTTTATAGTATTCGTTTCTTGCTTCAATCAGCGCAAAAAGGCGGGCATACTCCGAAGTATAAAAAAATTCGGGGGTATAACCCATAATTGAAGTAAAGACATAAAAAAGTAAGACCCAATCTATTTTATTTTCAAAATCTTTTGAACTTTTGTTATCATTGTTTTTATTTGGGTCGGTAATGTCTTTTTTTTTGTATTCTTTGGTAGTGTTGCTAGAAGTCCTTTACATACTTCTTGGCCGATTAATCGCAATTCGTTATAGTCAATAGCGTATAATTTTTCTACGTCTAATTCTTCTTTAATTTTTGCGGGTTCTTGCGGGTCGAATTTGTCAAAAACAAGCGTGCCGCACCATATCATTTGTATAATTGCGTCTAAATCGCCTTGTAAAACATTAGAAATCATATCGTATACATCTACGTTAAATTTTTTCTTTAACGCTACATAATTTCTAACTTGATATTTAAAAATTCTTTTTTTGCCTAAAACTTCAGCTTCAAAACCGTTTGTATTTAATTTTTCTATTGTCATTTCTTTGTAATTCCTTTATTTTTCATAATAAAGGGGCGTAAAAGCCCCTTTAACTAACCTTTTGTAATAGCGGGTATTTGTGTAATGTCCGTATTTGCTTCGTACAATTTTCTAGCGCCAAACTTCTTATCGTGAGTTCTTGCAACGCCTTTACCGCTAAAACTACATACCATGTAATCTTCTTCGGCGTATTCTTCTTTGTAGTTTCCGCTTACTTTATATAAGATTCTATGATAATCTTTTTCACCCACCGTATGTTCCGGCGTAAATTCTAGCGCAAAATAGCCCGCTTGGTTTGTGTTGTCGTCTTCGGTTGTATATACCTTACTACCTGTTTCGCCGGTTTCTGTTGTTGTTGTACCGTTGATAATGTCCATGATTTCTTGGCTTAATTGAGCGTTTTTAAACGATACTTCGTAACCTTTTTTCTTTGTGAAAGTATCTAAAATTACGCCGTCACCGGTTAGTTCTTTTTCATCAGAAATTAAATCAATAGTAATTTCTTTAACGCCCGGAACATCTACGGGCGTATCGTATGTTACACCGTTTTCGTCGTCTTTTGTGATACGTGAGATTTTTAAATCTTTAATACCTAGCGTTACTGTGTCTTTACCTTTTGTTGCTGTCATGTCCTTGTTCCTTTCGTTTATTTTTGTATAAATATTTCTTGCGTCCATTCAATTAGCCAAACTTCGCATGATTGTATCTTCTCGTTAAAATTGTCCGGTTCGGCATAACTGAATTTTGCGCGGTTAAATATTCCGTTTTGTACGTTCCAATTATTCTTATCAATGAAATAGGCTATATCTAGCGCAGATTTACGCACCTTGCGTTTTGCTTGTCCTTTAAAACTTTCACAAACATACGCCCTAAAAGTGCAATTAGCCCTAAACATACCGTTAAAATTGTTGCTTGCGTCCTCAAAATTCATCAGTTGCAAGAATATAGCGGGCGTTGTTACATGCCCGTCTTCTTCTAATTCGTCGTAATCACCTATTGTATAATTTGGGTATTGCTCTCTAAAAGCTGCTATAATATGGTCTAAAATATTGTCTAAATTTGCTTTGCTCATTTTATGATTTTGTCTAATTCCTTACTATATGCGTTAATAAAGTCGTTTAAAAAGTTGTTCATTTCATCTTGTAATATTTGTTCAAAAATTGGTAACGGGTCTTCAATTTGCTTTTCTAGCATTTCGCGACGCTTACCTTTATAACTCCCCTTAGTTGCTATGTTATATTTGCCCGTACGTCTTACGGCTATTTCTCCGCCCTCTGGCATTGTTCTAATAAAAGCGCCTTTACGGGTTCTTGTTTCGCCCCCGTATTTATAACTAACACCGCATTTATTTTCGCGGACGTTTTTCCAATTAGTCAAGCCTATATTAAACAAACCATTAAATAATTTGCCCGTCATATTGTTAAAGACATATTTCTTAATACGTTGCTTTGCTTTATTCTTTTTTAAATCACCCTCACGATTAACGCGGCTTAAAACTCTTTTATAAAATTCATTTACTGCACGCTTAAATGTTTTTTGTGCTAAATTTTTTGCTTGCATATAAGTAAGGTTTAAGTCTTTAATAACCGCATTTATTTGGCTTTTGTCAATATATATTTTTAAATTGTCGCCCATTCATTAAACCTTACCTTGCAAACATAAAGGAATAACCGCCATGCCTGTGCCGTCGGGTTGGGGTCTGCCGGTAACGTCGTATAATTCGCCATTGATTCTAAAAGAATCGGCTTTTTTTACATTGGTTACGTCGGCTTCAACGCATTGTAAACGCGGTTGGGTGTTGTCTAAATCTAGTTCGCCTATCTCTACCAAAAAATAAGCGTTGTCAAAAATACCCTTTAAGTTACCCCCGTTAGCATTTTTGCTATGTTCTACGCCGTCGGCGTCAATATGTGTTATATCAACACCGAACGCGTTTAAGTATGTATATAAATTGTCGTTAAACATCTATTTTTTATTTTCTAATTCTGCCTTAATAATCGCCCACGCTTCTTCTACGTTTGAATCTTCCGGCAATTCTATTTGTAATTCGCTTGCTATTTGCTCAAAGTTTACTACTAGCGCTTCTTGTAATTCTTCAGCTGTTGTGTCGTCTTCGTAATCTACTTCGGCTTCGTCCGCAATTGCTCTTAATTTATCAAGGTCTAGCGGTTCGCCGTTGTCTTTGCTACCGCTTTGATTTTCTTTAAATTTTTCGTAGGCTTTAAAAACATCAGCTTCTTCTGCTAATGTTTTGTCTTTTGTTACCAAGTCTTCTAAAATTTTTTTAGCCAATTTAGGGCCACCTATGCTTGGCTGATGTTTTACTTCTAATTCGTCCGCAATTGCTCTTAATTTATCAAGGTCTAGCGGTTCGCCGTTGTCTTTTTTAGGTTTAATATTTACGGGTTGAACATCTAAATTATATGTAGCCCTTTTTCTTGCTACTATTTCTTTTGCCAGTTGTTTGTCAACTTCTATAACGTCGCCCGCTTGTTTAATTTTTCCGTTATCAATTACAGGTGTTAATAATCTTACTTTTACTTTTTCCATTTTTATAAAATCCCTTTCAAATAAAATTAAAATATTATCTTTATCTAGCATATTGCTAACAAATCAGCCAATAGCGGGGCAAAACCCCGCTACGGTTGATTTGTTATTGAAGTAGAAATATTAGCCGCCTTGACCGCTAGGTGTTTGCGTTTCTTCTTTCGCTTTACCCACGCAGAATGATTCAGCATGACGTGCGCCAAAATCAACGTCTTGGAATGCCGTAATTATTACGCCACCTTTAGTTGAGTTTGTATATGGGTCTACGATAATTTCCAAGCCACCGAACATACCTAAAATTAAGTCTGCGAAGTTACCTAATACTACGTCGTCTTCGTTAATTTGGTTTGTTGCGATTGCTCTATAACCGTTTAATTTGTTACCGTCTTCCCAAATATAACCGCTTACACCGCTTGATTTTAAAGTTTGTTTGCAATGTCCTTTAGTTTTTGGGTTTACGATATAAGCCATATCGTTTACATCTGCATTATCTACGGCTATTGCAGTTTCCATGTCTACCAATTCGCCGTAAGTTGGGTTTTTGCCCGCAAATTGAACGGCATTTACGCCGGTAGTGTTGATAATACCTTTAGGTTGGTTAGAACCTCCGCTACCATAAAAGCCGGCTTTATCAATTGCTAACGCTAACGCTAACGCTAAATCACCTCTTACAAAGTTTTCTAAATCAATGCTTGACTGTTTTAGCATTGTTCTAGTCAAGTAAGTATTTGCGCTTACGGTCTTCATACGTAATTGCAATGTTCCAAATGCTGGGTCGCTTGATGTTGCGGCGGTATCTTCACCTACCCAATAGCCCGAAGTACCCGCAGTTTGTTTTGGAATATCTACATTACCTACAAGGCCGTTTAATTGTCTTGCTAATTGCATGATAACTGATTTATTACGCAACAAGTCTATAAATGATTCAGTTTCTAATTTTGTTTCAATTAAAGCGCCCGCAGAAGTTGTATTAACCGCATTTTTTAATGCCGGTGCTAATAATGCTTCTACCGGGATAACTGTACCCTTGTTTTTCGCGCCGTATTTTTCGCCCGCAGCTGCGCATAATTCTAATTCGCGTTTTGCGTTGGCTTGTGCGGTTCTATCTTGCGGTTTTGCTAAGGCGTTAATTAAATTGAAAAAACTAAAATTTGTAGCGTCTTCAATGCTCATGCCAATACCAAAATCACTTTTAGCCGGTTTTTCGTCGTTGTTTGAAGCCTTTAATAATTCGTCTTTAAAGTCTTCTACGCTTTTACCGTCTGCAATATATTTTAGCGCTTTTTCTTTTGCGTTATATTCTTCGCCCAATTTTGCGATAGATTCTACACGTTCTTTTTCTGCTTTAATACTTGCTACGGCTTGCGCGTTGGCTTGTGCTAGATTATTTGCACCGTTACCGTCGTCGCCTTTGTCTGATTCTTGCATTTTTGCTTGAACCATTTTTTTAATTTCTTCGTCGTTCATTCCCGCTTTAACCAATGCGTCATAGTCAAGGTTGAATAATTTACATAATGCTTTTAAGTCCATAGTTGTTTTTTTCCTTTCCTTTGTTTGTGTGTCTTGTAAATTAATATTTAAGTTTAGGTTTAATGTTTTGTCTGATTCTGCGGAATTAGCCAAAACCCCGCCCGCCTTGTTGTTGAACCATGAAGCATTAAACTTTTTGTAATCTGCTAAATTGAAGTCTTGCCCGTTGATATTCAAAATATCGCCGTTAATTTGGGCCTTTACTTCGTTGTCTTCTATCTCGTCCGCAAAACCTTTTTGTAAGGCTTCTTCTGCGGTTAGCCATGTTTCGTCGGCTAACATTGTCTTGATTTCTTCTTTATCAAGGCCCGTTTTATTGACGTAAGCGCCTAACATTGATTCTTCTACTTTGTCTAGCGTGTCTGCGCGTTCTCTCATGTCCGCCGCATTGCCCGCTTGACAACTCCATGGCTTGTGAATCATAAGCATAGAATTTTTAGGCATTATGACTTTATCACCCGCCATTGCAACCAAAGAAGCAATACTAGCCGCCAAACCGTCAATATAAACTATGATTTGTGATGTACAACGCTTTAACATTGAGAAAATCGCTTGACCGGCGAAAACATCACCGCCGGGGCTATTTATTCTTACGTTAATAATTTCGGCGTTTTCTACGTTTTTGAGTTCTGCCGCAAACTCTTTGCTTGTAACATCACCCCACCCGTCGTCGCCAATAGCGCCATATAATAATATTTCGGCTTCGGCTTTGTTATTCTTGTTTAAATAACTTTTTATCTGCCAAAACTTGCCACCCTTGGCTTTTGCCTTGGGCGGTTTATTAATACTTGCATATATTCTATATTTTAGTTGTTGTTTGTTCTTCGTTGTCTTCGTCGCCAACATCTCGCACTACCTCATTTTTTACCAATATATCTTTTTGTCTTAAAGTTGCGTTTTCTTTTTCAATTTCCGCCCATACTTCGTCCGGGTCATAGCCTTGTTCACGTATTACATTTGAACGACTACGGAAGCCATTAGCCACCGAAATTGCCGCGCTATTAACATCTTTAACGGGGTCTACCCATTGCCAACGTCGCATAGTCCATGTAACTTCTCGGTATTTGTCGATTCTTTCCGGTTTTAAATATCCACTACCGCATGAAATCTTGCCCGCCAAAAGTGAATATTTTAACCACGCTTCGTGTACTTCTTCAACGAAAGATGATTTAAACCATTCTTGTAAACCTTTCCAAACTTCGCGCGTGTCAATAACACCATGTCTTAAACTAGAAAAATTTACTTGTGTTAAATCGCCCGTTAGGTCTGCATAACCAACATTTAAACCCGCCGAAATACTACGCAAAATTGATTTACTAAATGCGTCAAATTCGCCGTTAGGATATGCGGGGTCAAACTTTTTCACATCATAGCCGGGCGGCAATTTGTGAAAACTTGCAGGCGCTGCTTGTATTATTGTTTCGTCTTCGTCGTCTTCGTCCTCGTATTCGTCTGGGTCGTTTGAAGTGATAAAGCCCATTTGGCAAGCCCCAACGCGCGCATGTTCTACGGCAGCTTCTTCAAAACCATTAAGCATATTACTACGCATTAATATACCGCTTAACCAAGGTATACCCCTTTTTTGGTTAATATATTGTGGTATAAATAAATGTATTAAGTTTTCTGCTTTAACTTCGTTATAAGGTTGTCCTATTTGTTGATAGTAGCCGTCTTCTCGCGTTTTTAAGAAATATTTTAACGGTTTGCCGTACTTGTTAAATTCAATACCGAATCTAATAAAATGACCGTCCGCTAAATTATCTTCATTTTTATCTACGTCTAATTGTCGCGGGTCAATTAATTGTAAAGCAAAACCCCATGGCCCTGCTTCTTTTCCTGTTACAATATGTATAAGACATTCCCCCTCGCGGGCTACCGTCTTAATGGCAAGTTTGCACATACCAATAAAATTTAACTTATTTGTAACGTCGCAATTTTTCTTTTTTTGCCATTTTTTCCACGCCGCTTCATGGGCGTCGTTTGCGATTGTGTCTAGTTGTCCGCTTGGGTCTTTTGCTTGTGCTTGTAGTGCCATGCCCGTATCACCTATTACATTGTTTTCTAATAGGCTTAAAAACTTAATCATATACGGATTGTTCATGCATTGTTCGCATGAACGTGCTACAAGCGGTTTATAGTATTTCTTAATTATTTGGTCTGATGTGTATTTGTAATTAGTCCAACTATAAGTAAGTCTATTTTGTTCCGCAGCCGCATAATTTTTAGGGCCTACAACTACATAATGCGCATTTGTTGTATTTTTCGGTTTTGTTGCCGTTTTATTTTTGTTTTTAAAAAAATTAAACATTAGAATCTATACCCAACATTTTTATATACTTTTTGCTTGCGGGCGCGTTGCATGGCTACTTCCTTACGGTAATATGTTCTTAACCTTGTTAATTCGTCAAAACTATGTTTAGTAATTTCGCGGTTATTAATTTTTAAGGTCTTATATTCGTCAGTTGCGCGCCCCTCTAATGTTGCTTCTATCGCCGCTAACATTCTTTCGGCATGGCTTTGTTTTTCTTCGTTTTCTGCCATTTTTAACCTCGCCAATTTGTTGCAAAATTAGAAGCGGTCGCCGTAACACGCTTTTTTTGTTTGCGCATTTTTAACGCTACATCTTCTTTTTTTGCTTTTGTGCCGTCTTGCATTTCTACATTATTTTTATTAAATTTAGCCTTTAGGGCTTCTATTTTGCTTTTAATTTCGTTGTTCGTCATTCTCTCGGTCAATTTGTCAAAATTTGGGTTTTTAATTTTCAATGCTGCGTATGAATATACGCGACAGTCTAGCGCTTCATTTCTCGCGCGAATTTTAACCCATGTTCTTTTTGCAAAACCTTTATTATACTTCGTTACCAATTTTTCAGCGGTTAAAGAATCAAAATATGTCCTATCGCAAATTTTTGGGAAGTGCATATAGCCCGCCCCAAATTCATTAATTTTCAATCTACCGTAAATTGTTCCTTTTGCTTGGTCTACGCCTAATGGGAATAATTTAACGGTTCTTTTAGATTTACCGCATTTAACTTTACTTTGCGCACCGATAATAGGGATATTCTCGCCACCAACCCCTTTTATTAAAAAGACGTTTTGCATATAGCGGGTTCTTCCATATTCATAGACGCTTTGGGTTTTATGTCCGCCGGTATCAATGCAAGTTGCACTAATAGACATTTTAGCGCCGCTTTCGTGCGTATATATTTTCGCTAATAAATCATCTAGTTGTTGCCATACTTCCGGTTGGTCGGGGTCGCCGTAGATTCTAACATAATCTACTAGCCATGATTCTTCATTTTTACCCCACGCGGTTATTTCACATTCTAGGCGGTCGTCTTGCGTATCAACGCCCGCGGTAAGAATTAAAGCCCCTTTAGGAATTTTTGTATAGTTTTCTACTCGCGATTCTAAGGCGCTAGGCTCTAAAGTTTCGCCCGCGTCTTCCCAAGTTTCGCCCAAACAAGTATTAACCCAAGTTTTAAGCGTTTCGGGGTCGTCTTTATTGTTAATAAAATCTTGTACTATTTCTGATAACTTACGCCAAGGGCTGTTTAATTCGTTTAAGTGAAAGCCGGCTATACCGTTAAATGGTTGTGTTGCTTCCCAATGTCCTTTACTAATCGCCCTTACTCTATCGGAATCATTTAAAGCGCTTCCGCAATGTTCACATTCGTAGTAAGAGTTTTTAACGTCGTCCTTACTAAATTTAACTTGACCCCATACAAGACGTTGAAATGTTCCGCAATGCGGGCAAGGTATCATAAAATAGCGTTGGTCGCTTTCTTCAAAGGCCTTTTCAATTCTACTTAAATTTTTAATTGTCGGTGTACTAAACAAACCTATTTTTTTATTCCAAAAAGTTGTAGTACGTTTAATTGCCAAGTTTACGGGGTCGCCCTCTGCGCCCGCGCTTATTGGGTATCTATCGACTTCATCACATAAAACAATTCTAATAGGTCTTGAAGCAAGCCCCGCCGGTGAATTTGCACCGACTATTGTAATATGTCCGCCGGGGTACAATTTATGTAAAATTGTATTACCCGAGTTTTTAGCCTTTGAATCTTTTACTTTATCCGTTAAGCATGGGTTATCTCTAACCATTGGTGCTAAACGGTCTTTTGACCAAGTTTCAGCCATTTCTACCGTCGGTTGTAGGTTTAATATTGTACTTGGGTCTTGGTCTATGTAATATCCTACGATATTGTTTAAAATTTCAGTTTTGCCGACTTGGGCCGAAGACATAACTACTATTCGTTGGGTCATTGGGTCGCTAAAAGCGTCCATTATTCCGCGTTGATATTCTGCCCTTGATGTTTTATACTTGCCGGGTTCTGCGCTCGCTTCGGGGCTTAGGTATCTTTTGGCGTCCGCCCACTCTGATATTGTAAGTTTTGGCGGGCATTTCCAGTTAGCAAAAACCCTTTTAATAATTGCCTTAACTTTGCGTAATTCCTGTGTCTGTATCATCATCAAAAACCGGCTTTACAAGGTCGTTTAATGCTTCATTTACGCCCTCGGTTAATATGTCTTCTGCTTCGCTTGGTGATTCTGCCGTAGATATTAACGGGGCTAACTTGCGGGGCAATGCTAATAATTTAGCCCTGCAAACACCTATTACTTTTTCTAGTGAATATTCTACAAGGTCGCTTAAAACATATTTCTTCTGCTTAATTGCTAAATCAAATTCTATTCTATCGGCTTCGGCTTTGGCTTTTCTCGCTCTTTCATGTCTGCCGTCTAGTCCGTCTTCGTCGTCTATTGCAAATTCATTGTAGTAATAACATCTTACACATTCGGGAATATCGTACGCCCCCGCCTTGTCGGGTTTTGGTATTATGTTATCTTCTGCCAGTTGTTGTATTCTTCTAGGCGTAACGCCTAGAATTTCCGCCAATAAATCTAATTTTGAATTTACGTTTTTTATCTCTGCCATGCGAAATCTCAAAAACCTTTATTTATAAGCGTTTTGGCATATAAGCGAAACGCTTATATTTTTTATAAAATCGCTATACCTCTTTACTTATAAAGACTTTAACCTAAAAACGAAAGGCGAAACAAACATTTTTTTATAACCCTAGAAAAAGCCCGGGCGTTTGCCTACCCGCATTTGGGGGCGGGGGTGAGAAGTACCTTTTACCCCGTTTTGCCCGTCTTTATTGTGTTTTTCCGTTTTCCCTCAGAAATGGGGCGGGCTTGTCGGATTCCGACGGGCCGCATGGCTGTGTTGCCCGTCGTTCCGGTACACAATATAAAGAAGAAATAAATGAAGTTATCTATTATGCCTTTCTATACATATAATATGCTACTTTGCAAAAGTCTTTTACGGTCAAACCATTTAAGACGTTTTGTATATCTTTGTTTAAATACGATTCGCCATGCGTGTTTACTATGTCGTAACACTTTGCGCATAATGGCAATGTTAAATAGTCTTTGGGGTGTAGTTCTTTTAGTCGATAAACAAGGCCACCCCTTGCCCCACATCTAATACAAGTTTGCTTGCTCTGATGTCTTATGTATTCAGAATCAAAGTTATTAATATCTATGCTTTTGATTCGTTCTAATTTGTCTTTGTCTATATTATGCGTCCAACTATACCGCAATTCGGGCGGTAGTATAAAGTCTTCAAATATAGGTGAATTATCTATAAAGTTGATTATCTCGTTAATAAAGTTTGCAGCTTCTTCTTTTGTCATAGAAGATAGGGTTTTAATATAGGGCGCTTGCTTACCGTTTGGTAGTATTATGTTATGTATGCACCCGCATTCGTTGTATAACCAATCCTTAATTATTTCCGGCGTATATTCATAACCTAGATTACTAAAAAAACGGGTAAGGGCTTTAATAAGCCCGCCGAATATATACCCGAGTTGTTTTAGTGTTTTTAGTGTTTTAATTTCCTCACAAGAAACGCGGTAAATATTACCGTCTTTATACTGTCTTAAAATATCGCCTAGAATATTTTTTAGATAATCTTTGTTTGAGCATGTAAAGTTCATTTAACTACTCTACATTCTTTGGTTAGTTTAAATTGTCTAACCTCGTTTAAATCTTTAACCCATTTACTACGTGCGCCGTCTGCGTATGTCCATGACATTTTGCTTTTTGTGCCGTATCTTATGGTTAAGTTTGGCGTTTCGTAGTATGCTTCTTTTTCAAATTGTTTGATAAACTTTTTTACTTCTTTACTGTTTTTCGGTTTTTTCTCTACTACTTTGCCGTCGTCTATGCGCGATTGTATAATATGAACTTTTAGCGCACCACATTTAGGACATTTCGCAATTTCTAAAACGCGATTTTTATGTTTTGTATTGTCGTAAAGTTTTAACTTACGTTCTGCTTGAATGTAGCAACTACAACAATAAAGCATAGTAACCCCCTTGTAGTTAAGCGACATCTTGAATACTTACATTGCGCATTGCTAATGCCCATTTAGGGAATCAAAAACAACTTAACTTATTGTGTACGGTGTCAGTATAAACTATTTTGAATTGGCATGGGTATATGCGATTGCATTAATTCAATTGCATTAGTTTTAGGGTATAAACCCGCAAGCCACGCCGATTTTTGGAATATAATTTTATATTTTTCTATTCCCCAATTTTTAAAAAATTTATCGTCGCTAATTCCGCTTGACGCTTCGGTGTTCATTAGGCTTGGTACGATTATTAATTTTTGTAAATATTTTATTTTATTATAAAATTCAAGGTTGTTTTTACGTATTTGTTTTTCTATAAAATGGTGTAATTGATAGTCGTAATGGTTGTAATCTTTTACGCTATTAACCATGCCGGCGGGAATCGGTATTAATTCCCGCGTTTGTAGGTCAAAATATAGTAACGGATATTCTTTTATATCGTCATTAAATGAGTATTGCATGGCTATTTTTCCTTTTTGTCTTTTATTGCGTATATTGCACCTATCATCAACTTTTCATCATAGATTTTTAGCCATGGTTCACCTTTTTTATTTTTTGCTACAAAAAATTTTAAATCTTTTATTGAACACCATGTAGCGTCTATAATGTTTTTGACGTAATCATAATCAAAACAATAGGAATCATTATACCTAAATGCCAATACGCGATTATTAAGTAGTTCAACTTCTGCGGGTAGTGCATACGGTTTTCCCTTACCTTTTGGTAAAGCTTCCGCTGTTTCTTTTAGATTCTGCGTATCTCTTTTGAAATATCTAAAAATTTGGGCGGTAAGGGCCTTATGTATTAAAATTACGCCGTCCGTTAGATATTTTCCTAGCGTAAAAAGTTCGCTTAAATTGGCTTTATGTACTAAATGTTTATTTAAATTGTTCATTTTTACCCCCATTTTTACTTCTTTTTCTTATTCTCTTAAAAAATCTAAAATGATTTTGTAGTTACATTCGCTACAATTTTCTATTTTAGATTCTTGGCAAGGTTCGCACACTTCAGCATTTACAAATTTTTCAATGTTGCTTAAACCTTTGTAGTACGTTTCGGCGGTGTTTCGCATTTCTGTTTATTTACTCCATTTCTATTATTTCTTCACATTCTAAAATCTGTATTATTTTTTTTACTAATTGCCCTCGTGGGGTTAGACATTTATTATTCAAAATTAAATCTATGCGCCCTTTGTCTTGATATTCCAAACTTTCATTAATAACGTCTTTAATTATGCAAGTTGAAATATCTTTGCATTGTTGCTCGGTTCTTTGACACCCGCCTATTAAGTAGTTCGGGCATTGTTTAACTATGTATTTCATTTTTACCCCCATTTTATACTTATTTTCTTAGAAGTTCTTTTTTGAATTTTTTAACTGCTATTTGTTCAATGTCTTGTAAAGTGGTATTTTGCGAAATTACATCTATCGCAATTTCTAAACAGTTGTTAAATTTGACAATTACGCCTTTTTGTACCTTGTCGTTTATTTCTAAATTTTTAACCTCAACCGATACCGCGCCATATCTACTTAATTGATTACCTAAATAGTTTGCTATATCGTCGTCGCTTACCGATTTTATTCTTTTTTTAAATATGGGCCTTTGATACGGTGGCTTATTTTTATCATCTTCTTTTACATATTTGCTCAAAGGGTGAATCGTTGAGCAATTTTACATTTTATGTAAATTTCGCGCGGCGTTAAAAAATTCCCGTCGCTGTCAAATTCTGCGGGTGAATATTCCCATTTTGCCATGCCGGATTCTTTTAAATCTTGGCCGCAATTACCGCAAATAATATGTAGTCTATCGTTTACCATGTTTAACTGTCCTTTCTGTATTTATACCCACCATACGTCGTTATCAAATATTTTGCGTATGTCTTTTTTAATAAAATCTTTTATATCTTTATGTAAGCATAGGTTTAACAATGCTTCTAATCTATTTTTGCCACCTACTTGTATTGATTTTTGCCCTTTTGAGCAATTCCCATTTTTTTCATAATAAAAGCCGTTTTCTTTTGATATTGTTTTAAACTCGGACGGGTAAAAATACTCTAGTCCGTTTTGAAATCTGCCGTTTGTATTCCCGCAAAATAGCATGGCTATAACTTCTTCTATTTCTACTAGTTCATTTATTCGTATGCTTGGCATACTCCACCATACTTCGCCAATTTTTATTTTATTACCGTTTGCCTTTTCTTCGTTTACCAACTCTACCAATCTTTCTTTAGTTGGCGCTTGTGTATAATATGGGCTAACAATTTGATACCTTACATAAAGTTTTTCGGGTAGAAATTCCCTAAAAAATTTATATTTTAATTTTTTAATGTTTTCTTCAGTCATTTTTTCTTTATCCTTTATTCTACGTTGTATGTTTTTGTTACTTGTTTTTCGTTGATGTAGCCCGTTACGGTTATTGATTCGTCGTTAGTGATAATATCCGTTATTAAATCAAATTCGCGTAAGGCTCTTTTTTGTATTTTTCGCTTTTCGTCTTGTTCCATTATTCACCGTCCTTTGCTTTGAGTTGGTCGAGTTCCGCTTGTTTATTATGTAAAGCTCTAATGGCATTTTCGCAATGCCTTTTTAGGTTTCTATAATCTTCTTTCCCTTTGCAAGTATCACAAGCATAGCAATTATATTGTTTCTTCAACTCCTCGCACTCTTGTTCTTTGATTTTATAATCGCTTTTATATTGACAACCTCTGCATAAATCCGCTTTTGCCATTATCAATTCTTGCTCTTTGGCTTGAAGTTCTTTTTTAAGTTCTTCGCGCTCTTGTATTAAACTAAGTTTATCAAGTAGGCGCTTTTTTACTTTATTTCTGGCAACTTTCAACTCTTTTTCAAAGAATCTAAAAATGTCTAACGGGGTTTCATTGCAAGCTGCAAAATCTGAATCGCTTATAACTTCGCCGGCTTTTATTTTTTCGTAAATATCCATTTTACACCACCTTGTAGCCGCTAGTATTTACATTCCATTCTCTATTGCGTACTGTTGCTCTTGTACCGGGTGTAATTCCGTCCGCACTTAATATCATTTCGCAATGTTTTGGTATGTATACAAATGCGCTTGTGCATAAATCATTTATGCGTTGGTAATTCTCATAGCCCCAATTCTTAATACCGAAACAATTATAACAGTGAATCCTTGCTATTTCTTGAACTTGCGCCAATCTATGGCGGTAGTATTTCGCATAATCTGTAACTGTTTCCAATTCCTTTTTTAATCTTTCGTTTGCGCCCTCTTTTTCAGCTTCTTTGCTAGTGCGTTGAAATTTCAATTTTGCATTTTCGTTTGATAATTCCGCTATCGTTCTTGCTTGTTCTTCTATTTGTTGGTCTTTTTTCTTTAAGACTTTTTTATATTGCCCCGCTTGGTCTAATTCTTGTTTTAGGCTTTCAAGATTACCTTTTAAACCGTAGCCTGTAATATTGCCTTTATCGTCTTTTATTGTTTTGATGTATTTTTTACTTAATTTTTTCATTTGTTACCCCTTTCATGCCGGAAGATATTATAGTAAACCTTTTCTATCGTTTTCTAGGTTGATTCTTTCAGCTAATCTTTTTAATTTATTTTCTTTAAAAACTTGTTTTTGCTGAATCAAACCCACGCCGTAGATTAGTTCAAGTTGTTCTAACATTATTTCTACGTCGGCCATTTCTTCAGCGATTTTTTGTAGGTTTGGTTTACCTCTCAAGTCTTTTGTTAATTCCTTTTGAAGTTCTGCCAATTCTTCAATGGTTACTACTTTTTGGTTTTCTTTGCTAAAAGTTCTTATTGCGCTATTTAATACGTTTAGCCTTTGTTCAAGTGTTATCATTTTTTTAGTTATCCTTTCTTTGGTTAATTTCTGCTATTACTTTGTCAAAAATTTTGTATAGGTTATCTACGGGGCATTGTTGCAAATATGCCATAACGTAAGGCAATCCTTTTAGTTCGCTTGGTGTTGTTATTGCTTGTTTTTCCATTTTTACCCCCAAGAAATTTTTAAACCGTTTTTTGTTTTTATTACGGCGTAGCCCTCATTTATAAAGGCTTCTTCTACGTCTGCGGTCGCTTCGTCGGGGCATAATATGTTAATATCGGTGCGCCCTTTAGTAACGGCTTTTCTTATTAACGCGTCAGCGTCGTTTATTATGTTTTTTATTTTGTTTTCTGCTGCTCTTGCGCGTGCTTCGCTTGCTTTTATCATTCTTTACCCCCATTACATGGCATAATTACCATTTGTTCCTGAATTATATTACCCTTTGCATTAATACAATATATAGGGTTTAATGTATTTGTTTTATTGATTAATAACCTTACCACGCAATCTCTGCCGTTTTTCATATTTTCGATTTTTCCCAATAATTGAGAATTTACAAAAATTTCTAAAAACTTGTCTTTGTTTTTGTTGTTGTATAAAAAATCGCCATAATTTGGATAGTTTAAGCGGTTTTCATAAGGCAAGGTATAGACAATGTTATTTGATTCGTCTTTTATTTGCGCTTCGTCTTCTTTTATTGTTATTTCAATTTCATCTAGTAAAGAGTAACCGCGCTTTGCGTCATAACTTCTTTTTACGTCTAATTTGTGCAAATATTTACCTTGTATTACTACTTCAAAATCTGCTATTTTTTCTTGGTCTTCTAAATCGTATTTAGCTTCTAACAATGTATTACCGTCCGTACCAACCATGTAAAAAAGATTATTTGCCATTTTGAATAATAGCCCATGTAATAGGTTATAATCTCTGCTAAAAGTATGTTTTAAACAGTCTTTTAACATTTTCTTAAAATATTGTTTTGGCATTGTAAAAGTTATTACTTCTTTTTTATTTTTACCTTTTCTGTTTGTGTTCTTTGCCATGCTTTTACCCCTTATTTTGCTAATCTTTCAAACTCTTGATTTACCATGCCGGCGCGTCTAATTTCATTTACTTTTGCTTCTGCGCGCATAAAGTAAGGAATTTTAGGGCCGTTGTCTTTTTCGTCCGCTTCTTTGTATTCGCGGGTGTAGTAGTCGCGTAAAAAGTTTATTCTTACTTCTTCTTTGTTTTGTCTTACTATTTCTAGTTTTGTCATGTTACATACCCCTTATTGATTCTTTTACATTGATTGCATTGTATAAATGCCATTTTTTAAAAACATTCGTATATTTTCTTCTTCGTCGTCAATGGCGAATACAACCGAATATTTTTTAGTAATTTCGTCTAGTAATTTTTGTTTAAGTTCTGCGCTTGATTCTTCGTTGTCGAAATCGCGCATGAACATCTTAAAATCACATTCTAAATTTTGTTTTAGTTTGCGTTGCGTAGGTTTTCTGATTCTTTCGCTACGTGCGGTTACAAGTAGTATTTTGTAGCCTTGATTTTCTAGGGCCTTTAGGATTTCACCCAATTTGTAGTTAAATAAAACCTTGTCGCAATTAGCGAATTTGTGGAAGTAGCCCCATTTATCATTACCGGTAAGCCCTTTTTGTTCAGCTTCTTTGATTATGAAATTTGTATATAGTAAGCAGTTATCAATATCACAAATTACCGCTTTTTGTTTTTGTTGCATTTTTCTATACCTCTAGTTTTTCTTGCTTGTACTCAATAGGCTTAAATAGTTTGCCTTGATTTTTGTATTTATCCGTAAGTTTTCGGGCTTTGGCTATCATATCGGGGTCTTTGTCTATGCAAATATAATCTAACCCCATTTCAATACATGCCCGCGCCGTTGTACAACTTCCCGCGAATACGTCTAAAACTATTGCACCTTGTTTAAGTTTTGCTTGTTCAATGCACCATTTAAAAAGTTTTATTGGTTTTTGGGTTAAGTGTATCCGCTCGTTTTTTTCATCTGCGCTAAATTGGCTTCGTCCGTAGTCAAAAATGCGTAACGCTTTATCTATGTTCGTCCATGCAAGTTCGCCGTCTGCCAAACTAAAACCACGTTGTCCTTTGTTCCAAACTAGCCACCCTTGACTTGGGGGCAATAGGTCAGCGAAATAGTTACCGCCCCATATTATTTGTTTTTTGCTTACGCGCATAATTTCTTTGAATAATTCCGCGCTTGGTCTTTCATTATCCCAATTTGCAGTGGCAGCGTCGTACATTTTCCAATAATATTTACGCTCGCTTAATCTTTTACCGCCTAGTTTTTTTGCGACTTGTTGTTGTACATTTATCCCGTATGGTGGGTCGATTAACACTAAATCTATACACTTGTCGGGCAAAAATTTTAAAAACAATTCCGCGGGCGCGGTAATTATTTTGTTTTTAAACTTATCAATATCGCCCACGATTTGTATTTTTGGCGCTTGTGCTTGTTTTTTTGAATATAGTTTATACAAGATTTTTTTATAAACTTTACCCAATCTGCCCGAAAATATTTTTACATCTCGTTTAATTTCGTTTACTTTTGCTTGAATCATTTGTTTTTTACTTTCTTTTTGTCTTCTATTAGTGTTAATTCTGAAATTGGTATAAAAATTTGAAGTTCTGAATTGTAGGCGGTTATACCGAAGTTTTTATAATTCCCGACTTTTGCGGCTTTTTCTACGCGTATTTTGTATTTTTTATCGCCTACTTGGAAGTGGATATAATCACCTATGCGCAATTTAGAAAATAATGTACCGTTTACGCCTACTTCGCCCGTTTTGTTCATGATGTGCTTTGTCGGTTTTACAAATTTGAATAAGTGAAATTTACCGCTTTCGCAATCGTAAAATAGTCGTCCTATTTCTTTTTTTTCGCCGTTAAAACACTTGTAAAAAGTTGTTTTGTAAAATTCGGTTATTCGTTTAATCTCGTAATCATCAAACTTTTTGGCGATAATTTCGCGGGCCATTATTTCATTTTCCGGTACTTCAAAATCGTAAGATGTTCCGTTAATTATTCTTGTTTCAATCATTTTTCTAACTCCGTTTTAAAGGTGTTATAGAAGATACACATGGCAACCCTAAAATTTGTATTTGAAGTTTTTACATTAACCTTTGTAGATAAATTGCCTAGATAAACTTTTACGGTATTACGCGAAATTCGTAAATTTTTGGCTATTTCTGCTACGTCGTAACCTTGCGATAAATCGCGTAATACTTCTAATTCGCGTTTGCTTAAAGGTTGTAAAAGCAAGTCTTTTAGGTCATTTTCTTTTAAATACTCCGTTATGTTCATGCCTGCTTCTCTTTTTTTGTTGCTATTTTGATTTCGTTAATCAAAATATAAACCGCGCTGCAATCGTTGCCATTTGCGTCTTTATAGGTGTCTTTTTGTAGACTTCCCGAAATAAAAACCATGTCGCCTTGGTTGGCGTATTCGGTTAGAAATTCGGCTTTTGAACCCCACGCGATAGCGTTAAACCATGTAACTTCTTCTTTTTTTTGCGCTTTGTTCCAACGGTTGACGCCTATTGATAACTTGCACTTAACCGCGCCCGTTTCAAAATATTTTATGTCGGGTTTTGTTCCGATTCTGCCCGAAATTGTTATATTGTTAATATCTGCCATTTTTAAATACTCCTATCATTTTTACCGCGTAGGCTTTCGCCTTTGAATTGCCAAACGATTGGCGCTATATCTCTTATGCGGTCGAGGGTCGCCGCCCATTCCGGTATTGTTTTTAATTTTGCTATCATTTCGGGGTTAGCCGTAAAACTTACAACTTTTTCATAGTTTAATAGCGTATCAATTAGCCTAAATGCTATCTCTTTGCGCTTGTCGGTGTACGTTTCGCGGCCTAAATCGTCTATTACGATATAGTCAAATACGCATAACGCCTTTAGTTGGCTTTCAACGTCGCCCGCGTTTTCGTAACTGTGTAGCGTTAATCTATCCAGTAGGGCTGATAGCGTTGTAAATAAGCACGCGTAACCTCGGTTTAACAGTTGATTACATATTGCAGCTTGTAAGGTTGTTTTTCCCGTTCCTACTTTTCCGATTAATAACATTCCTTTTGATGTTTTCGGGTCGAATTTATCCGCAAAATGTTTAGCAGTGTTGATGTCGGCAAGGTTGCCGTATTCTGCGCTATGCTTCACAAGTTCTTCAAAAGTTTTCTTGCGAAATAATGGTGTAATCATTGAAGACTTATAAAGGTTACTTAATCTTGCGTTTTTTTCTTTTGCGCGTTCTTCAGCTGCTTGTTTTTCTTCGATTTCTTCAAGGCAATTACATTGTGGAATTTGAACGCGGTTAAAATTTTTACCGCCGAAAGACGGAAGCTGAAACCATACGAACTCTTTACCGCAATATTTACATTTTTCCATTTGTTCTTTTTTTTCTAAAGTGTCCACCCGTCGTCCGTCCTTTCGTTTGTAGGCTCTTGCATGTATTGGTCGTATTCGCCGTTTAGGATTCCAGCCCAGCCCCCCTCATTGATTAGCCATTTAAGGCTTGGCGGGTCAACCATTCCCGTAAATCTGATTTTTGAATATTTGGTTATAATATCCGGTATTTGGTCTATTATTTCGGGCCTATCGGTATATATTTCCGTAAGGCGATTTATTTTTATGGCGTCTAAATAACAATCGCGCTTTTTTAAAATCTTTTTGTAATTCTGCTTAAAAATTTCAACTATGGGATTGTTTAAAAAAGGGTCAAAATTTTTAGGTAATTTTTTGTTAGAATTTTTGTTATTAAATTTCTCTCTTTTTTCTTTTAAGAGTGTATTTAAATATGTATTTAATATGTCTTTAATAATGTATTTACGTCCGCCTGTAACGCCCTTAACATCTGCGTTACCGCGTTGCGTTTTTAAGTGTTTTACTAAAAGATTTTGATTTTTTTTAAGTGTTTTACTTATAGGGTTATAAGTATTTTGCTTAAAAATTCCCGTTTTTTTTAAGTGTTTTACTAAATTGCCTTTAAGTGTTTTACTTAAATTGTCGTCATTATTTTTTAGTGTTTCGCTTAAATTTTCGTCATTATTTTTTAGTGTTTCGCTTAAAATTTTGTCTTCAAATTGCAAACTTTTTAGGGAAGTTAATTTAACTTCGTCAAAATTTTTAGAGAATCCTATAAGCCATTCGTCATAATTTTTATTAATTTCGTAAATGTCGTTAGCGTAGGCGTGTATAACCTTGTTATTAACAAGGCTTTTAAGTGTTTTGTTAATGTCTGCCGGATATAAACCGCAAATAGATAGCGCACTTTTAGGTTTAATTATCGCGTATTTTTTATTAAAGCCATAAGACATGCGCAAAATAAGCGAAATTATTACTAATTCGCGCTTGTTGAAATCTCTTAAAAAGAGGTTATCAAAAAGGCTATTAGAGATTTTTAAATATCCGTTTTTTAGTTCTACTTCTGCCATGCTTTATACCTTAATTAGTCGTCTAAAAGTTCTAGTAAGAACTTTGTAACGTCTTCTTGTGTACCGTCTTTTACGGTGCTAACTCTGATATTTACCGTTATGCCGTCGATAACTCGGCTTTTAATAAGCCTTGAATTTTTAATAGCGTCGTTCATGCCGGTTCTTCCTATGCGTTAGCGTTCAAAAATTTCAAAGTGCCGTCAGGGTTGTTCACAAACGCAACCAAAAAAGCACTAAAAATTGCTTTATTCTGTTTACTTCTTAATTTAACTTCTGCATTAAATTTAGCGATTGTTTCAGCTTCTGCCTTAAAGTACACCGATTTTTCTTGCTTCATAAATCCACCTTTATTAGCACTACAAAACAAGACTATAAAGCCTTGTAGTAATGCCCTTGCTTTACTACTTGATAAAATCACCCGTTTAACGGATAATATTTTAAAAAATATAATCTATAATTGTATTATTACAAATTTCTTGTGATTTATCAAGATACTTGTAATAATCTATTAACATTTCTTAATACAATGGGGTTAAAATGCTTGCTACTAGACTTAAAGAATTTAGAAAAATAAAGAACTTAAACGCCGAAGACTTAGCAAAAGAATTAGAAGTTAAAACATCAACAATATACAACTA
>ERZ1034917.597-NODE-597-length-31476-cov-27.979791_pt1 | contig 31476 bp, 45 predicted proteins | sample MGYA00520605_ERZ1034917 | MGnify/ENA primary metagenome ERZ1034917 (study PRJEB33766, sample SAMN09781784) | gut metagenome | biome: gut microbiome | host: Homo sapiens | place: Madagascar | study: EMG produced TPA metagenomics assembly of the PRJNA485056 data... | reverse complement strand
GCGCTGGACGGCGATGGGAGCGCCTCGGCGCGGGGCCGGGGCCCTCCCCCTACCACTCGCCGTCGGACACTCTGGGCAAACGTTTTGGCTTAGCAAACACGTCGCCTGTCCTTGCACCTTTTTGCTGGTTGCAAACGTAATGCGCAGCTTGCAGATTGCTCCAGTCTTCGGCGGCGGCGCGGGGGGACGAGTAACCAAACTCCCGCCATCTGGAGACCGGACGAATCTCGTCCACTACAAAGCTCAGCGGATGCTTTGCATCGGATGGCTCACCGTAGTGGATCGGCCCGAGCTTCCCATGGCAGATCCCGCACTCACCGCCCAGGGCTTTCAGCCGAGCCCGATGCTTCCGCCGCAACGCGCCGTTTGCATATCTTGGATTGTTCATTCTTTTCACTCTTTCCAGGATACACGATATCACAGGAGCTATGTGACATTCAAGGACATCTTTTCCCGCAGCTGCCGCAGGGCCTCACCATGCAGCCGGATCACATGCCGATAGCTGTAGCCCAGCTCCACCGCCGTCTGCTCCCAGCTGTGCAGCAGAATATACCGTTGCACCAGCACGTTGTACTCCGGCCCCTCCGGTAGTTTTGCAATCAGTTCCCGGGCTTCGTCCTTGGCAGCGATCAGCTGACCAATGCGCCGTGCGATTCTGTCCTTGCCGTCAGCAACCTGGATTGCCAGTGCCTCCACGCTGCCCCTTCCGCCGGAGGACTGTACAATGGGTTTCCCGTAGTCAAAACTCTGGAGGGAGCTTAGGCTTTCCTCCAGCTGGTCCTGCTCCTGCTGGAGGGCTTTGATCTCCTGGTCGATGTGCAGTGTACGCCGCAGGATCTCCCTTGGGTCTTTATTCTCTGGCATGTTCAATCGTTACTACCTCCCCCCAGAATTAAAATGCGGCCCGTATAACTGGCCCGGTTTCGGCAGCCAGTATTTAATGAAAGCGAACTCTCCCCACTCGTTCCGTGTGCCATCCCGCTCAATGGTCACGGCTCCAGCCGGTGCCTCCAGAGTCACTTCATCGGGTACATCAATGGTCTCGACTTCCGGACGTTTCAGCCCCCGGCATGGCGTCCAGGTTTGTTCCCCGGGCCTTGGCTTGCCATGATCTCGTGGCTCATGGGTCATGTAAGTGGCTTTGTCCGTCACGGCCTGGTCATCGTCCTGCCACTCTATATAAATATTAGATCCGTACGTCCACAGCGCCCGGATGGTGTCAAAATCATCCTTACCGCCGTCGGCAGCGGACAGAACCATATGGTGATGCAGCCGGAGACTGCCGTCATCCTGCACCTGCTGGGTACAATATATATATAGTAGGTCTTTACCTTTAAGCTTCCATGCGGCGCGCAGCTTTCGGATGTACTTCCGCATGATCTGCCCGGCGGCCTTGCGATCCTCCGGGAGGTGGGCATCATCGTATGTAAGAGTGACCCACCAAAAGCCACTGGGGAAGTTCAGCGCGATCAGCATCTCCAGTTTGTCTGTGGATTTCGAAAGATTAAATCTCGCCTGGGCTTCCGTGCTGATCTGCCGTTTCGGTCCGCGGGAACGTGGCTCCGGCTGCCGGGAGGGCGCAGTGTACACAACGCTGCGCACCAGCCGACCAGCTCGCATAGTTTTGAGCTTTTTCACCGCGTGCCCCTCCAGATAGGATCGTTGCGGTCCCACTCATCATTGATTTGCCGAAACACCCAAATCGCTCCGGAGTACCATGCATCCGGATGATCTCCGGTGTTGACCTCCTGCTGGAGTGTGTCGAGGACACGAAGATGCACCTTCAGGGCTGATTCTTTCCCGTAGAGATATACAATGCCCAGCGCCGCAGCGAAGATTGCCACAAGCAGCGCAAACTGGATGATTGTTGTGATGGTCATTTTCTTTCCTCCCCGTGGATATCTCTTTCCCCAAGTCCCTGCAAGGCATGAGACCCGTACCGCTGGACCCTTGCGACCCGCTCCGCGTGGACTTTAGGATTCCAGCCGCAGCGGTCACATTTCTGCGGGCTGCAAAAGCTGCCCCGCATTACGATCCCGCTGAGGGGGCAGATATACGTATCATCCACTTGTATCACCTGATCCCTTCGCGGCACCGGTCAGTTTTTCCAGCAGTGTTACCGTCTGCCGGAGAATGGCGCATCCATCAAAATGGCACCCGTGCTCATATCCACAGCCGGTGCAGAGATCTCCGGTGGTATGAGTCATATACCGCAAACGGCCTATTAAATCTTCGGTTTTGATGTCCATGCTCATTCCTCCTCCGGTACCGGCGTCCAAGCAAGAATCATATCGTTGAGAACGCTTGTATTCCCCTCTTTTTTCGTGCGCCAGCCGTCCCCGCCCCAATACATAACCTTGTATTTCAGCGAGCAATCAACCTTACAGGTATAGTACCCGGGTTCAGGCGGCGTCCCGGTCTGCCAGGCGCTTTCTGCGTCCGTATTCCCCGATGCCGCCAGCTTCCGGATTGCCCACAGCGCCAAATAGTCAAACACCTGCGAATAGCTGATGGTAGCCGTCATACCCAGGCTGGAGCCCCCGAATATGATCCCAGCAGCCGATCCGGAAATGCAGTAGGAGCCATAATGTCCATAGTTTCGGTACCGCTGTTTGAGCCGCCCCACGGCATCCTTTTTGCTTCCGCAGAGCTGGATTTCTCGGCACAGCTCCGGCGCCGCTTTGTCCATTTTGAACAAAATTTCATCCGTTTCCTTCCGGATCTGCTCATACTCCGCATCCACGTCCTTCTGGTACACCTTGTCATTCATACTCAGCTGCCGGACCGTCTCTTTCTGCTCCACTTCCGGTTTCCTCGCCAGCTGGTAGGCTTCCGAGGCATTCAGTTCGCCGCTTGTCACCTTTTCCATGGCCTCCGGTACCAGATTCTCGTTGACGGTATGCATCCGGCTGACCTCATTCCGGCTGACGCCCATGGAATCGGCAATGTACTGGCTGAGCCCGCTTGGCAGCTGCCGTCCCTGGGCCTTCATGGCGAGGAGCGTTTCCCGCATGGCCTTTTCCTGCTGGAGCTTGTCTGCGTAGCTCAGCTCCCGAGCGGTGGCGTTGGCAGTCAGCAGCGCGAAATCCTCGTCCAGCGTGTCCAATTTGGACATAATGATGGAGGGGATTTTGTCAAATTCCATCCCGTGAGCCTCGTCCCGAAGCAGCTGATACGCCGCCAGTCTCCGGTGGCCGGACACCAGCCGGTAGCCGCGATCCTCTGTCACAACCACCCGTACCGGATCCAGAAGGCCCACGATGCTGATGCTTTCCGCGAGATTTCGGATCCCGGAAATCTCATAAAAGTTTTTGTCGTTTGCCTGGATCGCATCCAGCGGGATCAGCCGGATCCGCTCCGCCTGGGGCTGGGCAGCTTCGGCGGGGCCGTGGATGGCAGCTGTGATATCAAATGCCACTTGGAGTCACCCCCCATCCCGTGCTTTTCAGCGTGCCATCAATGGTCACGCTGAGGAACTGTGCGACAAAATCCCGGTAGTCCCGTCCGGCGCTGCTGTACCGGCTGTACTCGCCCAGCGCCTGCCCGTAGTAGGTACTCTCGTCCACCTTGTCGCTCCGGCGGATCATCGCCGGGTAAAGCAGGACGTTTTCGGGGAGCGCATCCTCCAGGACGATCAGGCCCTGCTTGCACGCCTCGGAGTTGTGCCACATGGTCACCAGCACCGAGGGAAGGACCTCCCGCTCCGACGTCGATGCAATGATCTCAATCTGTTCTAGAATAAACTGAGTGGCCCGGTACCCGAAGTAGTCCACCTTGATGGGGATAATCACATCGTCGCTGCAATAGATGGCAGCAGCGCTGGGGCCGCTGAATGCAGGCGGGCAGTCAACCACAACAAAATCGTAAGGCTTGTCTGCCTCGCTGATGGCGGCGATAAAATCGCTGAGCCGCTTGGTGCAGTCGTCCGCGCTGGTCAGGCCCAGCACTAACATCTGACTGCAACTGGGCACCAGGTCAAGCCCCGAATACCGGGTGGGATAGATCATGTTTTCCGGGTACGCTTCCGCGCCGGTCAGCAGGTCATAAGCCCCTGCAATACTATCCAACTCCCAGTGGTCGCCCATAGGTGTCGGTGTACCCAGCAGCGCCGTCAGGTCTGCTTGGGGATCCAGGTCAATGGCGAGCACGTGCATGCCGTACTCACTGGCAAGGATCTGAGCCATGTTGGCGGCGGTGATGGTCTTGCCCACCCCGCCTTTACTGTTCATGATGCTGATTACTTTTGTCTTCATTGCATTTAGTCCCCTTCATATCAATTTCCGTCTGTTCGAACGGCACGGGGGTGCTGTCCGGCAGCGGCTTGTAAACGTTTGGCACCGGCGGGCTGGATTGAGTCGGCATTGGCTCAAATCTCTGAGTGGCACCATGCCAGCGCATTGTCAGGCAGCCCGTCCTTCCTTGCTTGTTCTTTGCAATTTTTAGCTGACGATTTCCGTCGTAGTCGTCCTTGGTCATCAGGTACAGCAGCATGATGGTATCGGCATCTTGCTCAATCTGACCGGATTCCCGGAGGTCGGACATACCGATTTCTTCGGATTTTTTGTCGCTGCGGAACTCGCGGCTCACCTGGCTCAGAGCGTGGACAAGGATTTTGTTGCGCTGGGCAAGGGTGTGGATCCGCATGGAGATATCTGCTACTGCTTGGGTGCGATCCTTCAGGCTTGACCGGACGATTTGTAGATAGTCGATCACGATCACGCTGTACCGATTGGCTACTGCGTGATGAAAAATTTCATCCACCGTCCAACCGTGGGCATGTTGTACCCAAAGCCCCCGCCGCGTCAGCTCTTTGTTTGCGCTTGCAATCCGGGCAAAATCAAACTCGGTGAGGGTCTGCTTGTTGGTCAGAGCTGTCATATCCACGCTGGATGCTGATGCTAACAGCCGCTCATACAGCTGGTCGCGGTCGGCTTCCAGGGTGTAATACCCGACCCGGTAGGTCTTTGCCTGGTTGCAGGCAATTTGTAAGGCCAGTGCGGTCTTACCTCTGCCGGGGGCCGCTCCAATGACGTTCATTCCGCCGGGGCGGAGATGTACCCGACCGTCCAGCTCAGGAATGCCCGTCAGGATGTATTGCTCGCCGTTTTTCACGCGATCGTAAAATCTCATAGCCAACTCTGCCATGCTGCTTGCCGTCTCGCGTCCATTTTGGACACAAATCTCATTGGCTTTCTGGATCGCCGTCTGCATATCCTGGAGGTTATCCGCCATGGCCCCCTCCGACAGCAGCTTCCGCAGTCTTGCCATCCGGCTGCGCTCCTTGACGAGGGTTATGTACTGCCCCAGCATGGCGGTGGAGGGTGTCAGCTCTACCAGCTGGCTGAGGTAGTCCCGGTATTCCGGTCCTAGTCTGGCAGCCACCAGCACCGGATCCGGATTTTGACCACCGGCGAAGATCTTGGAGATCACCTCATAGGCCGCCAGTGCAGCCCCGGAGAAGTCCGACTTGTCGGTGTTGCTCAGCAGCTCCGCTGCAAGACTGGGATCCACAAGGACGCAGCCGATGGCGGCGTTCTGGCTCTCAAGCCATGCGCTACTGTCTACCATTGCTCCATCCCTCCCGCCCCGCCTGTCGCGGGAACTTCTTCGGCATCTTCCCAGCGGCGATTGTTGAGGAACGTGCTGGGAAGCGGAATCGCGCCCCGCTGCCAGTCATCCGTGGCCATCAGCGTCTGGATACTGCTGAGGATCTTGTCCACCAGCTCACCGTCCGGGTTAAGCTGTCCCCAACGCTGGCGGGCTTTCTGCTTGTCCTTCCGCCGTTCCGGCGGGTAGGCGGCCCAGAACCGTGCGAAGCTGTCCTCCAGCTCCGTGGTAAGCTCTGTCCTTTGGCAGGGCCTCCGTTTCCCGCTCCTGGGCTTTTCCCCCGGCTCTGCCCCCTGGGGGGCTATAGGGGGATTATTTATATTTTTATTATTATTTTGGGTGACAAAATTGTCATGGTGGGGGGTGACATTTTTGTCATGGCGCTCCGGCGCAACTGCCAGCGAAATTGTCCTCACGGTTTTTCCGCCCACATTCAGCGTATCCACCCGGATGTGCCCCTGTTCCACCAGCGGCTTCAGCAGGCGTGGGATGCTCCGTTCCTCCACCCCGAAATACTTGGCGAATGTCTCGTTTTTGACCGTGCATACGCCATAATGGTTGCAAAAGTTGGAGATCACGCCGTACAGCATGACACTCCGGGGCGGCAGCGCATGGTCGTAGAACACGGAAGCCGGGAAAACCACCCAGAAACTTGCCCGTTCAGCCAAGACGCACCACCCCTTTGGTATTCAGTTCACGCATTTTCAGTCCCTCATTCGTTGCAGCGGGGTGACATTTTTGTCATGGCGCTGCCATGTTGTCACCGATTACCCTTCGCTGAAAATCCCAGGTATCGCGCTGCGGATTTCCGTCTTGGACTCAATCATGTCCCGCAGCCGATACATCAGCTGCGTTTTCTTGTTTTCGCCCAACATGGCGTCGCGGGCGCTGTCCATGGCCCATGCCGAATGGACCGTTTCTCTGGCCGTTCCGGCGCCCTGGACGAGCGAATAAACACCGTCTTCCCCCAAAGCGCAGATTGCTGCCAACTTTGTGGTGCGGGTCAGCACCTTCCCAGTCTCCGTGTCCTTGATTGTAATTTCCAGCATTTAAGTCCACTCCTTCTGTGTTTGTGTGCGCCCCGGGAAGGTTTCACCGGCTTCCCGGGGCTATTAAATTGGGGAGCATCCCTGCTCCGTCAGACCGTGGTATGTCGGGGCCCACAGCCTGAGGCAGCAGGATTACTCCTGGCTGATGATGTTGATGCCATAGATCTGTTCCAGCCGCTCCGCCATGGGCAGGCTGATCCGCCCGGTCTTTTTCCAGCGGGCAACAACGCCAGTGGAAACGCCGGTCTCCTTGCTGATCCCGTACAGCCCGCCGCGATCCTCCAGCAGCGCCCGAAACAGCCCCATGTTGATGTCGGCCCCTTTCCGGGACATCTTGACCGGCTCCGGCACATAGCAGCACGGAGGATAGTTTCCGCCCGCCTTGTGCGGTCTGGGCGCGGTTGTGTCCACGATCTTGGGCTTGGGTTTTGGTTTTGGCTTCGGCGGCGGATCCAGTCCCAGCTTGATCCGCACATGGCGCTCACATGGGTCAATCATGCTCTGACGGATTGCCGGGTCTCCTTTGAGGAATTTCGGGCAGCCTGGGCCGCCGGGGTGTCCTCGCCCGTGGTCATTGCACAGGTGATACTCGCACCCAACCAGGCCGGGACTGAGGCAAAAGTGCCAGACGCATTTCCGGCAGAATTTCCCCTCCTGCCTGTTTTTCTCATAGCTTTCGTACTTACCCATAGTTGCATTACCTCTCTCCCAGGCGACAGCAGTCATGGCCGAGCTGCTGCCGCCCGCTTCATAAGATAGGAGGGTATACACCGGTGGTTTCGCCGGTTGGGCATGATAACGCTCATGCGGGCGGCTGTCTTTCCAGCAGCCAGGCACTTAGACCGGTTATGGAGATATATTAGAGTCCGCAGACTCCCGCAGACGTCCGCTGCGAAAAAGGAGAGAACGCAGCGGAACGTCCACACAAGAAGGAAGTTCCAGGCGCAGCTAGACGGCTCTACGCCTGCGGCAGCCTGCGGACAAGCTGGTCACCGGTGCAGGCTGCCGCACATGTACCGCGCCAGATACACCTTGTTGACCGTTGCATCCACAATGGGGACGCCAGCCTTGCCCAGCCGATTCATGACCGTCTCATACTTGCTGACCCCCAACACTGCCCCGCACTCCTTGATGCGCAGCATGTCATGATCCGGGTACCGCTCGTTGAGCAGCTCCAGAATGTCCCGGTACCCGTCCTTTTCTCTGGGCATTAGGCTCCCTCCTTCCGATCTTCCTGCTTGCTGTGAGCATCCGCCGCGCCGCGGATCATGCCGCAGTAGTACGCCATTTCCAGGGGCGGCAGCTGCTTGAGCATCCGGCCCAGCTCTTCCAGCCCCTCCAGAGCGTCCGGCGATAATTTAATCGTGTCCATATGTACCTCCTTTTCCCATATTGATAAAATACTTGTTTCGTGCTAGAATGAATTCATGCCGTCGGGCATGGGAAGGAGCTGGTCGTTGTGACCAAACTTTTGACTTTGCCCGCTCCCTTAACTTAGGTCGCAATGGTGGGCAGCCAAAGCACCTAAAACTGGCGTAAAATGTAGGATTCCGGCATAGCGTAGCACGCAACCGGTGCGTTAAACCGGGTCGAGTCGGCGTCTCGTAAACCACCGCACTATGCTTGGGCCTCCTTGGTCGTGTCAGCAGTAGGGCATTTGCAGATTCGGGACTGCAAATGTGATGCGGTGCTTCAAGAAGCCTGCGGCAAAATCACAGGCGGCGAAAGCCTGCAAAGTACATAGGGTAAACAAACTCGGACAGGAGCTGGTGGGGATTTTGCCCCTGCCAGCTTTTTGTCATTGTTTGCTGCTCCTTCCCATGTCCGGCGGCATGAAGCTGCTTGCACCTCCCTGCCCCATGTGGTAGAATGTGGGCGAAAGGATGTGTTGAAATGGATTTGGTTTCCATCATTGCAGCTTCTGCCGCACCGCTCACAATAATTGGAACGACAGTTGTAACTATCGTCAACCGGCTACCAAAGTTTTGATTGTTGTCTCAATCGCCTCGCATCATCCACCAAACTACAAGATAAAAGCCGCCGAAAAGTACGATTGAAAATACCCAAGGTCCTGCGGCATTGATGATGTCAACCATCCCCTCACCCCCTCTTTCTGAATATCGTCTTGCCCCTCCTTTTCCCATGTGGTAGAATGTGGGCGAAAGGAGGTGATAATATGCCCGATCATTTCCCCGCAAACGAAGTCGAGGCGCTTGCATATCTGTACGTTCAGCGTTATGGTGACGGAAAAGGGTTAAATGCCGAAACCATTTACAAGAAGTACAAAGAAGCCTACGACAAGATCAGCCAGTGTCGCCAGCAGGATCAGGCGAATCAGGCCGTCAAAGGCGAGTGATCTACTGATCTTCACCATCTGGCTGGACGCTTGATCCACACCAGTCTCGTGGAGCATCCGCTCGGACTCCTTCGCCAGCAGCTCCATCTGTTGACGGAGGAGTTCCTTCTCTTTCTTCCGCATTCCCTCACCCTCTCTCTTTGAATATCGTCTTGCCCCTCCCTGCCCCATGTGGCAGAATGTGGTCGAAAGGAGGTGATACAATGACTCGCGCTGACTTTTCAGCTATCGTTAATTCGGCTGCTTCTGCCGAAGCCGACCAGCTGAAGGAGTTTGTAAGATCAGAAGCGGATGGTTCGGCTACGTACAACGAACTCTTGGCTGCTCTCATTGCCCAGATTCCCGGTATAACCGCCCGCACCTGTGCTCACATCTTGGAAAAGTCCGGTTTGATCTCTTTCGATGATTGATGATCGAAAGATTCCTGGATCCTCTTTGCAAGCTCCTTCGCGTCTCGCCGTCCTTGTAGCGTCTCTATGAGGACGGCGATTTCTGCCGGTTCGGCTTCGATCAAAACCCGCATCCCCTCACCCCCTCTTTTTGAATATCGAATATTTATGATGTGATTTGAGTATACATAGATTTTTTATGTTTGTCAATAGAAATTTGAAATAATTTTGTGAAAGCATATTGAGATTTTATATTTTGCGTGCTATAATCGTCGCGTCAGGAGGTGATAACTATAGAAACTGTAAACGAACGTTGGAAGAAGGCCCGGCAAGAGCTTGGCTACAGTCAGGGGAAGCTTGCAACCATCCTTAACGTAACTCAGCCGACTATATCTGGCTACGAAAAGGGATTGAGTATCCCACCCAGCGCGATCCGTGCATTCTCTGGAATCTGCCATGTCCGAGAGTCGTACCTGCTCAATGGCGATCTCCCAATCCTGGAGCCGCAAAAAGAGCAGACGCCAGTGCAGCAAATTGTAGAAAAATTTAATCTCCCTGAGATTTGCGCGGCGGCGCTTGAAGTGTGGGGACGTATCCCGGAGGACGAGCAGGAAGTCATCAAGCGCGCCATCCAGGCTACCATCGACCGCCACGCTGCCCAGCACCCGCCGGACGAACCACCCAAATGAACCCCTTTTGTTGTGGCCACAGCAAAAAACGCAAGAACGCCCATGTCCAATTTGGACATGGGCTGTTTCTTTTGATATTGGGCTTGAATTTCCTTTTGATTCCTGCTATAGTATTCCACGCCGAAAGGTGTGAATTAAAGGAGGAATTTGCAATGAAAACTTGGAAACTTGTCTCTGGTATCCTGTCCATCGTGCTGTGTATGCTTGTGCTGTTCCAGTCCTGTGCTGCCGGTCTCGGGAATGCGCTGGCCGAAAACGGCGAGGTCGGCGGGAGCGCTGGCGTAATTGTCGCGGTGATGCTGCTGGCAGCGGGAATTGTGGCAATTGCAACCCGCAAGTCTACCGGTAAGGGCGGCAATATTGCGCTGATTGTGTTGAACGGTATCGGTGCGTTGTGCGGCTTTACCATGGCTGGAAGCTACTCCGATCTGAAGATTTGGGCAGCTTGGTGCTTAATCTGTGCCGTGCTTGCCGTGGTTGCTATCGTCAAGGGCAAAAAACCTGCGGCGGGAGAATGACATCCATATAGCAAGAAAAGCCCCGTGTCCAAATTGGACACGGGGCTTAGTCTTACCTGCCTATTAGCTTGCTGAGAGCTTCCACAAATTTCGGGATGTCCTCCGGGTCTGCCAGAACCCGCCGCCCGATTGCCTCCAGTGCTATTTCTCCGTCCGGAATGGGGATCTCCATACGCCGCGCAATTTCTTCCGGCGTTACTGCCCGTCCAACCGGGCAATAGACCGTATGTACCACCCACGCTGCCAGGTCTGGATCATGATGATAGTTCATTCCACCGCCTCCTTTTGTCACCATTATAAGCCATTTTATAGCAAAATGGGACACTGAGAGTGACCTCATATGCATAAATACCCAAGATGGATTTTGGTTATAATACCGGCAGGGGTGTGTGAGTGGAAATCAAAATTGCGGAGCAGATCCGAGCGCTGCGGAAGCGCAGAGGGTACCGATCGGCGGCGGCACTGGCGGCGGCGCTGTGTCTTTCCGGCTACGATTGCTCTGCGTCGTTGGTCAAAAGCTGGGAAGCTGGGGTACGGTACCCAACACTTCCGGCCATCCGGGCGCTGTGTGACCTGCTGGAGGTAAGTGCCGACGAGCTGATCTTCGGCGTGGCAAAATAAAAACGCCCGTACCATTGCGATCATGGCACGGGCGTGATAAGATAGGAGGACGGGACAGCGATCCCACGCTGCCCCGCCCAGAAGAAAAGAAAAGGACTTAAATGCACATATATTATATCCTATTTTCTTCTGGCAGTCAAACGAAGCAAGGAGGTTATAATTTTGCCGAAGAAAAAAGGCATCGACTATGCCAGCCTGTACACACTCCGGAAGGATGGGCGGTATATGTATCGCTGGACGGATTCTGCCGGACGGCACTGCCTGTACGACAAAGATCCGGAAAAGCTCTGGCATAAGATCAACGATCCAAAGCCGGAAGTGGTGTACACGTTTGCAGACGCCGTGGACGAGTGGGAGCGGCAGCACCTGGAGGAAATCAGCTATAAGACCGCCGAGGCCTACGCGGCCCCCACCCGGCGGTTGAAGGAGCAGTATGGGGCGCGTCCGGTATCTGATATCACAGCTGCCGATGTGGCCGCTTATCTCTCCGTGCTGGGCAAAAAGGGCTTCTCCAGGCGGTCCGTGCAGATGCACCGTGACATCCTCAACATGGTTTTCAATCACGCCATTGTGGCGGGGCACATCACGGCAAATCCGTGCGCCGCTGTTTCCATGCCGCGAAACTTGCCGTCGCACAAGCGCGATCTGCCCACCGACGAGGCCGTTCAGGCCGTTAAGAACGGCGCAGACGTGCCCTTTGGGCTGTTTGCCCTGGTGTGCCTTTACGCCGGACTGCGGCGCGGGGAAGCGCTGGCATTGACCTATGAAGACATTGACAGAGACGCAGGAGTCATCCATGTGACCAAAGCCGTGGAGTTTGTCGGCAACAACCCGCACCTGAAAACGCCCAAAACCGCCGCAGGGTACCGGGATGCGATCCTGCTGGATGCTCTGGCCGTGGCACTCCCGGAAGATGGCACCGGGCTCCTGTTTTCGCGTCCCGACGGCGGGCTGCTTACAAAGATCCAGTATCGCAAACGCTGGGCTAAATACTGTGAGGCCATCGGCCACGAAATCACCGCCCACCAGCTGCGGCACGGCTTTGCAACGATCCTCTATGAGGCTGGAGTACCGGATAAAGACGCCCAAGAGCTGCTGGGCCATAGCAGCATTACCGTCACCCGGGACGTGTATACCCACATCCGGCAGAGCCAGCGGAAGGACACCGCCAGCCGCCTGAACCAGTATATTGCCGGGGAAGACGCCGAAGAATCTGACACCAATTCTGACACCAAAAAACCGGAATAAACCGGATTTTAGCGGAACATTTTGATTTGTGGAGCATGGGGCTGAGAAAACAATAAAGCCCCGAAACCGTTGCAGTTTCAGGGCTTTTTAATCATTATTTCTGGTGACCCGCCGGGGAATCGAACCCCGGACACCCTGCTTAAAAGGCAGGATTAAAGTCTTTATTTGCACCGTAATTTTGAAATCCGACACCAAATTTGACACACTATGGGGTACCGAGATATAACGCAGGTTATATCTCGGTACCGTCCTCGAAGCGAAAACAACATATAAATTCGGCTCCCAGTTCCGCCGCGATCCGCTCCAAGTCCTCCCGGGTCAGAGTGTTGCGTTTGACCTTTTGGTTAAGGTTGGATGGAGTCGTACCTAGCCGACGTGCAAGCTCTGCCTGAGATGTGCCCTTATACGTTAGTGCCATTTTGAGCATCTGCTCTGTTGTCATATTTATCACCTCGGCAATATCATACAGCATTTAATGTATAATGTCAACGTAAGCATAAAAATAATTTAGTATAAAATCAAAAATGTGCTTGACATTATACAGCGATTGCTGTATAATAGAGGCAGTTAAAGGAGATACCTAATACACAAGGAGGACACAGTAATGTATGTAACTTACAACAATACTCAGGTAGATTTTGAGGCGGCTGTCAATCTCATGGACGACGAGATCCGCGAGACCCTTCATGCAGAACTGGCCCCCTGCACCGAGCAAGAGTTTTTCGACGCATACTGCAAGGCACACGAGGAAAAGTACGGTGAAGAATTCGCAATTTGATTTAACCGGTCAAACGTTCGGCCAGTGGACAGTGTTGTCGCTGGCCGAACGCGATAAGCAAGGGCGCGCACGCTGGCTTTGCCGGTGCTCGTGCGGAAAAGAGAAGGTGGTCGCCGCGTCCAATCTGCGGCGCGGTGTCAGCACATCGTGCGGGCACGATCGTGGATCAATGCGGCGTACCGATCTCACCGGTCAGCAATTTGGCAAGCTGGCTGTTATCCGTCGCACAGGATATGACGCGTCCGCGCACGCATCTCTCTGGGAGTGCCAGTGCGATTGTGGGGCGGTTTGCGTTGTATCGGCAAATAACTTGCAGTCCGGGCATACAACCTCTTGCGGGTGCGTACAGGCTGCCAGACAGCAGGAGACGGCAAAAAGAGTCGCGGCCCTCAAAGCATCCCCTCTGTGCGGACGATTTGAAACGAACCGGGCCGCAAAAGAGTTTGTTGTATCGAAGGACGGGAAGACGTGGGATGTCAAAAATCTGCGGAACTGGGTGCGGAATCATACGGAGCTGTTTGATATCTCCGCTGAAGATCAGGCCGTAGATCGCGTGGCAAAAGGCTTATACGATGCGGCAGCCAATGGATATCGCTGGCATGGCTGGACAGTAAAGAGACGATAAAAGAGCAACAAAGCCCCTCCATCACGGAGGGACTTTGCCTTATCTATGCTCGATTAAGAATAATCAACACCCGGATCGCGCTCAGCGGCATATCCAGCACAAGATCCTCTCCTTCGCCGGATTTCCCTTTGAGTCTTCCGTCTGCGATCAGCTTGTCCAACTCCTGCCGGTACCCGCTGGGCACGTCCCGCAACAGGTGGCAATACGGCTCGATCGGGCGCAGCTCGCCGCTGTCGTTAAGTCCCACAACCATGTTGGCCAACATTGCGCCGCCGAGGTCGAGGTAATAACACTTGCCCTTGCTATCCACGTACCACTGATCCTCCAGCACGTAGCCATCAGAATCAAAGCGATACCACTTATCCTTGATTTTAGCCCAGCAATCGCGGTAGTAGCTTGTCTCCGAATTAGCATACCACCAGCCCTTGCTATCCTGGTGCCAGCCTACCGTATATTTGCGGCTGCTGGTGATGCTGCCGGAATTGGCCATGATATTGATATCGAACTTGCCAGAGCAACCCGGAATGACGTAGCTGCTGCTGTACTGCCAGAGGTCATAGCTGGTAACGCTGGGCGCGGAAGCGTACTGCGCATACCACTGGCTGTAGCCGCCGACGCTATTTAGGTCAACCATCCGGTTGTGATAGTCCTTGTTGTAGTACACGCCCGGGGCGTAGCCTGCCGATTTGACTGCTTCACAAAATTCCACCGTGTGGGCATTAAACGCGCTCTTGCCCAGCGTCACGCCGCACTTGGCTGCATAATCGACGGTATCATACTCAAAGTCAAAATACACAGGCAGCACAATCTTGTCCTTATAGGGTTCTAAGAGGCTGAGGCAGAACGCTGCTTCTTTTTTTGCGCCCGCTGCATCCAGAGCATAAGAGAAATGATATACGCCGATCATTAGTCCCTGCGCGATTGCACCGGCCATGTTGGCATGGAACTGGTTATCCACGTGAGACACACCGTAGCCGTCCCGGATGATGGCGAACTTGATACCGGCCTTTTTGATGGCCGCCCAGTCCAGCTTCCCGTTGTGTTCCGATACATCGATTCCGATCATTTTAGCCATTGTTATTATCCTCCTTCTCGCCGGTGACAGTATCACCGGCAGCATCTACAGATTTCAGACTGATTTTCAGGATTTTGACCAGCCACGACGGGACTTTGACCCCGAGTTTAACCGCATTTTCCAGGATTGAGCCGATCTCGGTAATGATGTACCATACCAGTGTCAGCGGCAGCAGAAGCCCCGTCCAATTAATACCCAGGGCAAAATGGTCACCGACTACTGCAAATACACCATCGGTAATTGCCGCTACCAGCACCACCAGAATCATACCAGACTTATGCCAGAGCCCCTGCCGTGCTTGCCCACTCGACCACTCGCCGGACTTGCACGCTGCAAACGTTCCGCTGATGTAGTCCAGAGCCATCACGGCCACCCAGACCACAGCCAGGATGCCCTTCCACCCCAGAAAAGCTGCAAGGCCGGTGATGATTGCCGTGATGCCTCCCTTGATTGCCAAAAGTTTGTCGTTCATAATATTTCCTCCTTAATTCACTCTGAATGCGATTGTCCCGCTGGCGGAAAAGGCGTTGCTTACCGTCTGGTAAATCTCAGTTTTCTCCCACTTCCAGGCGGTTGTGGTGCCGACCTCCTGTCCTCTGGGGGTGATATTGCCCGCAGTGCTGATGGCCCAGCCGGAGAACACAATGTTCGCACCGGCGGTATAGCCCGAAAGGCTGCCGCCGCCCGCTGCCTGCGCCGCCGGGGAAAAGGGGCATCCTTTGATGGTGATTTTCTCCGTGGCGGAACCGGCGAAGGTGCCGTAGACATAGAACTGGAGCACCACCACATTGCCGATTTTCAGATAGCTGCCGGACTGGGTGTCATAGCTCCCTGCGCCGGAGACGGACGGCGTCCAGGTGCCCGCGCTGACCGCAAGCCCGGCATCCGCAAGATTGCCCTGGGCGGTGAGCTTGGCGAGATTTCCGGCGGCGGCGGGTACGGCTAAATCCGCCTTTCCCGAGACGGCTGCGGCAGCTGCTGTGGCCGAATTGGCTGCGGCTGTGGCCTGCTCCGCAGCGGTAATTGCGGACTGAGCGGCGGCGTTTTTGAGCGTCTCAAATACGCTCATGTCGCTAGAAGACAGGTCAGGAGCAGTGGGGATTGCGGCCTCCGATACGGCCAGAATAAAACGTGCCGTGCCCAATACAGCCGTGCCGCTGGTAATGGTCAGCTGGCAGGGCACGTCTCCGGCCACAGCGGTCATTTGCTGGGAAAGGGTCACGGTGATTTTGGTGCCGGAAATGGCACCGGCGGCGGAAAAGCTCTTGCCGTCCGACTTGGTGCCGTCGATGGTGACCACAGCGCCATCGGGCGGGGAAAAGGCGACGCCACCGGAAGTCAGGTCAAAGGAAATGTCCCGACTGTTGGCGTCGCGCTGAACGCACGGGATGCGCAGGGGAGCGCCTCCCGGCTGGAGGGATAGGGTGTATGTTTGGGTAATCATGCGATCCTCCTTAACGTTGGCGTCCACAGGTCTGTGCCGCTGTATGCGGAGGCCGTGGGCGTTTTGGAGATGTATAGATTGGCATAGAAGCTCATTGGGCTGTCAATACTGAATGTCGCCCCATAGCCCTTATCCCAGACAAATGCCTGAGACTGGGTTACGGTAACCGTCGGCGCAGAACCATAGCTTGCCGATGTATACCCCTTAACCTGTGAGGTGATGGTGCGCCCATCCGCAGGATATAGCCGCAGTCCCCAGTATGAGTAGTCCACCCGGGCGCGGCGATCTCGGTAAGCCGGAGTCCCGGACAGATGATAGGTGCCCGCGGGGAGATACAGGGGATAATTGGAGGACACAATGGGGATTGTGGTTGCTGCCGTCGCGCCAGAGCAGGAGGTGGTTACACCGGCTTCCGATGCGGTTGCCGTGACCCCGGAGGCGTAGGTTTTACTGTCCCCGAAGATCCATGGGTAGGCCAAATAATTATATTCCGGGTCAAAGGTGTACGTTTGCTGTGGAATCCGTTCGTAGTCCGGGCGGGCGAAAAACACGATATCGGCGTTGCGGTTTGCGTAATTGGTACGCACCACCGTGTTGGTCACGTCCGTCACATTGTAATACTGGTCAATGTTGTCCGACACAATCGACACGTGGGAAATGGACAGAAAGCGGCTGTTTTGCTTGGTGGAATGGAAAATTAAATCTCCGGGTTTCCGCAAAGATGCGTCCGTAAACGCCCGTCCGGCGGCCCAATAATAGGCGGCCAGATCGGCGGCGTAGCGCACCATCCCGCCCAAAGTTTTGCTGGAACGAATGTGATCGTCCGCCCAGGCATATGCCGTATTGGTAGCCAGCGCCGATGCGTTGTAGGTGGCATTCGCGGCGGCGTTGACATAGGGGCTTTTGTGGTACGGAATCCCACGCATAACCAGGTGGATATACGTGGAACAGTCAATGAGCCCTGCGCCGCTGGCATTGTTGAGGGGCGCGCCATCGAGGAACGTTGCGCCGCCGGAATAGACGAATTTCCGCCCCGAAGCCCGGGCGATCCAGTAGCTTTTTGCCACGTCCACGGCCTCCAGGGCTCGAGGCTCGCAGTAGGTCAGGGAGCTATCAGCCCAGCGGTAGCGCTTTAACTGGAGGATTTTTTGGTAAAACAACGATGCCTGAAGCTGATCCGTTTCGCCGGAACTTGCCCGGATGGCGTCGGCAATTTGTTGGAGCTTGTCCGTCTGCGTGCTCATCAGTAACTCGCCTCCCACGTCGCGTCAATCGCCGCCTGGATTTGCTGCGCGACATATGCCTGGGTGGCATAGCCGCTCAATTCGGTTTTGGTTGATGCGCTGATACTCGCCGACGCTCGCTGCACGTCCCGCTTGCTGGCGGTGCGGTCAACCCGCCGGTGGTAGCTGGCAATCATTTGGTTGTACGTCTGCTTGGCATACCCAATGTCTATGCTGTTGTATTGCTCCCGCAACACGTCATACACGGTCTTAGTGACTTTCGCCGTGGCTGACACACCGATCTGCTCAAAATACACCGTCACCGTGTCGCAGATTCCGATCTGTTCAATTTGTCCAATTTGGACAAATTCCACAGTCAGGCTGACCGTCGGCACGCCAATCTGGTTTGCCGTCATGTAGGTCTGGGCCCTTGTGCGCAGCTGATCCTCAGTCGGTGCATTCTCCCATTCCGAGCTAAAATCCAACGGAAGGATGCGCGTTACCGGGTATGTGCCCTCAGCGTTGATCACCTTTTCGGCAAGCTGCACCAGCGTCCCGTCGGTACTTTTCCAGTAGGGGTATACGCCGGTGTAGACGTTGGCGCACGATTGCTCCTGCTTGAGATCGGTGAGATTTTTCCCGTACCGGATCACAACGCCCCGGTCCTTCCCCCGCTCCTTGTGGAGGGTAACAGAAAAACGGTTAAACTCATACTCGCCGCCATATACATCCAGGATCCCGCCCTCGCTACCTCCCAGTAGGCTCCAGATGGCGGTAGGCACATCCACGGTCATGGTAGCAACGGTTTCCTTGTCCGTGCTAAAGGTGTACGGACAAGTCACCGCAGCATTGGCCGTCAGCTTCTGCATGGCCTCAGCAGCGGACGTAGATGTAAATGGCTTAACGGGTATCCCCATCAAACCGTAGGCAATGTGACGCGCGTAGACGGTCACAGTGCCCGACATTGGCTTGGAGATATCGTAGATGCGGAATGGCTGGTTCCGGCTCAGTTCGTCCGGCTTCGCCAGGATAATCCGCTGGAGTGTGATATCGCTGTAATGGATCCCCTGCACCGGGTACTCCATCTCCAGTTCGTAGGAGCCGTTCCGCTCCTGCGTCACTGTGCAGCTGATGGCGTCAGTCAGGATCCCGAGGCCATTGTCCGAGTACGATGTCTCCGTCTCCGTGTAAAGTATCGGTTTCACAAGTGCCACCACCTTGGTGTGATTTCTACTTTGGTGATATCCCCTGTCCAGGAGATCGTGGTGTCACCATGGGGCAGCGTGGGGAATTGGAGCGCATGAATATTTGCGTTCCAGTTGACGGTTGCGCCGCCCGTGCCGATCTTGTAAGCATTTTGCGTTTCACAATCCAAAATCAGCGCCGGAGTTGGCGTTGCTCCCTTAATACTGACGATCGTACCCCCGACATTCAAGAAACCGCTCCCGGAACCATACACCCGGATCAGGGGCCGAGCCTCCATCCAGGCGTTTTGCAGCACGGTTCCGCTGGTGATTTCAAACGCCTCCTGTCCGGCGTCGGTGTACACTTGAGGCATACAGCCAAACTCCAAGGCAAAGGCGCGGATGCTGTTGGACAGGCATTCCACACCGGGGGCATTCGCCACATAGGCCAGCCGGAAACCGTCCTCCCACGGAAAGCGCAGCGTCCGGTATCCGTCTGTCCCCAGCAGCCACTGGGAAATGGCCGCTACCTTGGCCTGAACGTCCTCGCCGGTCACAAAGCACTCCGCCGAGAAGCCGACGTTGGAGAAGCTGCCCTCATAGCGCAAAAGATCCCCGCTCCGGCCTGGAACGGAGATCCGATCCACATTGGGCTGAGCGCCCCCGATTTTAATCGCGCTTTTGATATAGATGCCATGGGTGCGGCTGTCTACCCCATCATAGGTAAAATACTGCGTATTTTTTGCGGTCATAATGCCGCCTCCTGTCTCTCATAATCCCGCTCCAGCAGCTCCATGATGGCTTCGGCCAGCTCCATCTTACTGCGGTAGTCGCTGCCGTTGACGTTGATCGTGACGCCGGTCATCCGCGCCAGCAGGGCAATCAGCCTGTCCAGCTTGGCTTCCAGCGCCGAGGTGTTGCCGGACAGCTCGCCGCCGACGGCCCCGCGGATCATGCCCATCAGGGTCTTAGCGCCGCTGACAACCTCATCACCGGCCTCGCCGCCGCCCAGAAGGTTTCCACCGGCTGCTCCGAAGATGGTAGGGCTCCGCAGTAATACGGGCGTATTCATAGCTTTTGCGTACCAGCTGATGCCGAACGAGGGGGCAGACGGAGGCACTATGCTAAAGCTGCCGCTGATGGTGATATGAGGGAGCTTCAGCTTCGGTAGGCTCCAAGAAAAATTGAATTTCTCTTTGATCGCCTCGATGGCATTGTGTACCGCATTCTTTGCGGCCTGAATCTTATCGGAGATTGTAGTCTTGATGCTGCTGAAAATATTGCTGACCGTGCTCTTTGCGGTGGTCAGCGAGGTGGAGATGTTGGTTTTGATGGCAGTAAATTTATCCACAACACCTGACTTGATGGTTGCGGCAGTGCTTGCGATGCTGCTGGACATTTCACTCCATTTGGAGGATGCGCTGGTCTTCATTGCCTCCCAGCTTGCAGCCGCATTGTCTCGTAGTGTTGTTACATACGGCCCCACCTTGCCCCAAAGTGCGCCAAATGAATTCTGGAAAATCGCAGATATGCTGTCAAGAGACGTTGTGGCAGAGTCGAGCAGCCCCTGGGCAAATCCGCTGAAATCCCCCTGGAATAGGGCAACAAATGCCCCAAACGTATTAGAGATTGCTTCAAAGCTGGTCGAGAAGATCGTTTTTACGTTTTCCCACACAGCATTGAGTAGTGTGCCGCTTGTCGTTGCATCATCTACCAGCCAGCCAATCACATCAGCAATACCGTTGATCGCTTCGCTGATCACCAGCACGACCGATCCGACCAGATCAGCCGCCAACTGCCACGCGTTTGCAAACAGGCCGCAGCCCTCCTCACTGTCGCTGACAAAAAAATCGAATACAGCGACAATCCCATCAATTACAGCGCTGATCCCAGCCCCGATGTTGGAAATTGCCGTTTGAAGCGCACTCCAGGCTAGATTAATCGTAGTGCCCTCTGTCGTAAACTGGGTAGCTAGCCAGCTCACGACATCGCCGATTGCTGTAATCGCCGTCTGAATGATGCTCCATGCCGCGCTAACTGCATCGGATATTACTGTCCAGACAGAGTTCAAGACAGTCCCGTCCGTCCTTGCCTCCTCCACGACCCACGCAATGGTGTCAGCGATCCCGGTAATCACGCCGCTGATAATGGCAGCGGCAGCGGAAATACCGGCTGCAATCCCATCCCATACATCGGTCCAGGTGATACCAGCATCCGCCATGATCGCATTGACGGTATCACGCACCGTGCCGAAGGCATCGCCGATGCCCGTAAATATTGTCTGACAGCCATCCAGTAGCGACTGGAGCACGCCCATAATGCCGTTTGCTGTGCTCTCAGACAGACCCAATCCATTGGTGAGCACCGTCTGAATAGCATCCATGGCCGTCTGCACCAGTGCCGGGCCACTGCTGATAATTGCCCCCGCGAACGCCGAGATCAGCGACACCCCAGCCTCGATCATGGCCGGGAGTACCGCCTGCACCAGTACGGGCATGGCCGCCGTGATGATGGGTGCCATTTTGGTAATCAGCTGCCCTGTCCCCGTCAGGATCGTCTCCAGCCGCGGCAGAATATTGCTGGCAGCCGTCGCAGCGGACGAGACAAAGTTGTCCATCAGCTGGTCGAAATCCTGAGTGTCATCTGCCACACCAACCATCAGGTTTGTCCAGGCCGCTTTCATTGCGCCCACAGAGCCCTGGATGGTAGTGCTGGCCTCCTTGGCGGTGGTACCGGTAATGCCCATCTCCGTCTGCACCAGGTGGATAGCTTCTACGATGTCCGCGAAGGAGGAGATGGAGAGGTCCGCTGTCTCGCCGTTCGCTTTTTTGAGTTTGTTGGCGTCTTCAATCAGGCGCTCCATTTCTTCCTTGGTGCCGCCGTAGCCCAACTTGAGGTTGTCAAGCATGGTGTAGTTCTGCTTCGCAAAGCCCTGATAGGCATTTTGGATGTCCTGCATATTGGTGCCCATTTTGTTGGCATTGTCGGACATATCCACAAGAGCCTGATTGGCGTATTCGGCAGCCTTCCCGGTATCATTGTTCAGGCTCTGGAGCAGCGACGCCGAAAAGCTCGTAACTGTCTCCATATAGTCATTGGCAGACAGTCCGGCGCTCTGGAACGCTTGATCTGCATACCGCATCACCGTACCGGCGGCGTCGCCAAACAGCGTTTCCACACCGCCCACCAGCTGCTCATAATCCGCATAGGCGTCCAGCGCTTTTTTAGAAAATGCAGCAATGCCCGCCGACGCAACGCCAAGCCCGGCGACCCCGGCTGTGGCAGCGGCCTTAAATGCCGTGCCCACCACCTTGGATGCAGGGCCAAGCGCGGATTTCAATCCGGAAACCAACGCATTGCCGGAGCTCTGACCGGCGCTTTTGCCTGCGCTGGTTGCCTCGCTGCCTAAGATGCTGCTCAGCTTGCCCTTGATGCCCTCAGCAGATGGGATAATCTGCACATATGCTTTTGCGATACTGGATCCAGCCATCGTCATTCACCCCCGGCTAGCTGCTTCCACGCAGCGTCGAATTCTGCCCCGCTCCCGTATGCAACATTCGGGGTCTTCTTTTCCACCTGCCCCAGCAGCGCCTGCGCGATAGATTTCGGGCGATCGCTTCCGCTCTGCGCTGCCTTGGTCTTCGTCCAGCTTAAAAACCTCAGGTTGTCCACCGCCATTGCCAGCAGCAGGGTTTCCTGATCGGCCTTCACTCCGGACATTTTGATTTTGATTCGGCTGTTGTCCCTCAAACCGGCAGCGAGCACCGCCAGGGTGGAAACCGGCAGTGCTCGCATATCGTAGATTCCATACGTTTCGGCCAGGTCGCAGATCAGCGCGGCCCGGTCGGTGGCAATCATACCGGCGAGGGTGCAGAGTTTTTTCCCTGCTCGCCGAATCCGCGGATAATGTCCGCAATTTCCTCGCCCATCGCCTGGGGCGGTACTCTGCCGTCCTCGGTGCGGATGTGGTCGTACAGCCGCTTCCGCTGATCCTTGCCCAGCAGGAGCAGACACACGCGGCTCAGGGCAAAGGGATGCCCGCCATCGTCCAGTTCCGCCATGGCGTCCACCAGCTCCATGTTGTTCATGGCGTCATCGTCCAGCTGGTACGCAAAGCCGGTTTTTGTCTTACCCTGAATCATGTTTCCGCCCCCTGTTTGATATACTCATAGTGGGTGTTACCGCTGTCGTCCGGGCTGGCGCTGATGGTAACTTCGTAGCCAATAGGCTCGCCGTCGGTGTAGACGATGTCGCCAACCTCCGTAACCTTGCCCGACGGGATCGCGATGCGTTTGAGCCCGCCCCCCTGGAGGATCATATCAACGACCCACACGCAGCGCGCCTGTTCGGTGCTGTTGGCCGTAACGGTCAGTCCGTCGGCAAGCGTACCGCTGACGTTGCTGTCTCCATATACGGCCTTGAGCACGGTTTCCCGGAGGCTTTCCAGCATCTTAAACTTAAATGTGTCAGGCTTTTCCGTCTGGTAGTCGCCAACCGTGTCTCCGCCCCAGGCCTTCACCGTGTCGGAGGATGGGGAGTTGGAGTTGGTCACGCCGTCCTCCGAGATGTAGCCCACCGTCGCAAATGCCGCAGCCAGGGCGGTTGTTGCATCGGTGGGGATGGCCGTACCGGCGGGTGCGCGGAAAATCGCGCCGCCGACCTTCGGCTTGCCAACGCTGACATTTTCAGCCCTATTGGTGTTTGTGTCTGCCATAGTATTGCACCTCTTTCTAGTAATGCACAATATCATACACCGCCTGATAGCGGTGCCGTTTGATGCTGTCGTCGTTAAACGGGTAATCGCTGTTGAGGCTGCTGGAGCAGATGCAGCTAAGCTGGGCTGCATTGTCCATGGCTTCCTTTACCTGCTCATTGAGCTGTGCTGCCTCATACAGGCTTTTCCCGTAGCTTTGCAGCGCGATCATGGCGCTGCGGATGTAATTCTCACGCCCGGAGCCGGTTTTCTCCACCAGAACGCAGCGCTCCGGCAGGGTTTCCGGTATGTCTGCATACACCGGGCAGTCCAGCTGGGTGGAGAGATAGTCGCGGATTACTTTTTCGATAATCATAGCTATTTCCTCCGCTGGTATGCATTCACCCAGACTTTCTTGCCGTTTTTACCTTTGCGCCAGTATCCTTCAACCTGTTTTCCGGTTCTCGGGGCGCTGGATGGCGTTTTAACCCCCATAGCCTTGAGCATGGTGTTATACTTGGCGTTATCCTGGAGCGCATCTGGATCCTCGGTATATACCGACACGTTGGCGCGGGTTTTGCCGATATGCTGGCTGGTCTGGTACTGATCTCCCAGCTGCGCGCGGATGTTGTCTGCCTGAGCCTGGAGCACGTCCACGATCTCCTGCGATTTCAGCAGCGCCTGAATTCCGGCGCTGTCCAGCTGAATTTCCAGTTTACTCATACCGTTCCACCTTGACCTTCCGGTTCCACCGGAGGGGGATCATCGCCTCAATGCCTTCTGTCACCGATCCATAACTGCGGAATTTCTGGCCAAAGAACTCCACCACGACATTGCTCCAGTCGTGATCGTCGCCCTTGGGCAGCGCCAGCGTGTAGGCAAGGCGCTTGCCGTACAGCTGTAGATCGTTGACGATGTCCTCGGTGGCAGGCTCCCCAATCAGCACATTGTGGACGACCTCAGGCGTCTCCGAGTAAATCGGAGCCCCGAAGCCGTCCACACCGGTCTGGGTTTTGTTGTAGCGGATGATGTCAATCCCCTGCATAGGCCATACCCTCCAGCGGGGAGTGGGCCCCGATCCGGTTGCCCACGCCCAGCAGTTTTTTGTCCAATTTGGACAGATAGAGTTCTCCAACGGAGCCGCTCCCCATAGTCCAGCTTTGGCTGTAGCCCATGGCGCTCATGCTGCCCTGAGTGGAACCCATGGGAAATTGGATGTCGCCGTTGTCCCCCGCGCCCAGCTGCCGCCGGACCATCCGGCAGGATACCAGACGTTTGGCATCTGCACTGGCAGCCTGGTTGTAGGCGTCAATGATGATCGCGGCCTCCTGGAGCAGCACCTCAGCGCGGGTCTGTTCCTCCGACGTCAAAGTGCGGAACCCGTCTTCAACGTCGTAGGCGTTGGCGTAAGCGTCCATACTCACGCCTTGGTCAGTCGGTTAAACACGCTGGTGTCGCAGCGGAAGCCGACCTCGATCTCAGCGCGAACGGCAAACATGTTCTGCTCGAACAGGTTAATGGTGGTACTGCCGTCGGTCAGGGTTGCCTGATCGGAGACCGCAATCTGTACGCCCTCCACGGTACCATATACCGCCTGGGTCCAGTCACCGGCATAGCCAACGGTGGCAGGCACAGCCTCGACCTTGGGAGGGCCGTCGCTGGCCGCTACCGGGGCAATGTACGCGCCCTTGCTCTGCTTCGCCGGCGCGCTCAGGATCATAGGCACTGCGCCCTCAGCCACGTTGTTGATAAACAGCGGGCGCTTGTTGTTGTCGGTAGCAGTCAGCAGCAGGCTCTTGCCCTTGGGAGAGAGCACCCAGCCGTTGAGAATGCCGTCGTGGTCGGCAATGTCCGCATCCGCAGCCACCAGACCGTTATAGGTGTTGGTGCCGATTTCCTGAGCGGTGCAGCTCTTGAGGGTGTCAAAATTGGAGCCGGGGACGGCGAGACTGCCGAATACGGTCTTATCAAATGCCTTGCCCAGCGCCTTGGGGAGCCGCTGAACCAGCGCATCGTACAGCGCCGAGGCGTCCCGCTTGAACTGGTTTGAGAACGGCACAATGACCGCCAAGGTGTACGGGGTAATCACCTTGGTTGCAAGGCTGCCGCGCTTTACGGGCTTTTTCTCGGTCTCCCCTACCCATCCGGCTTCGGGATCGCCGGTGATAACGGGGATGGTCACGCCAAGGCCCGGCAGCGTAATCTGACGCGCCAGAGACATGACGGCGGAATCCTCCTGGGTCTTCTGCAAAATCTCCGATGCCACCGCCGTGGGCAGGGAGATGGAGCTGGTTCTGTTAAAATCAGTTGCCATGGTTTAATTCCTCACTTTCATTTCGTCGCTTTGTTAAACCAGTCCGCAAACTGGTCTCTCGTGCTGCCGCTTGGCTTGGCCTGGGGTTCGCCGCCATCCCGGATTGCAGTCCCGCCGCTGACCGGCTTGGCATAGTCCAGGATCGCCTGGGCCTGGGCCTTGCAGCTGTCCTCGTCCTCGCCGTACAGGAGGCCTGCCGGTACGCCGGTCTCTTTGCTGACCTTCTCCCGGATGCTCCGGAGGTTGTCGGCCTTGGTGTAGGCCTCCACCTGGGCCTGGAGTGCTGCAACCTTCTCCGTGGCCTTCTGGAGGTCGGTTTTGTCTGCCTCCTGAGCAGCGTCATACTTCGCAGCCTTCTCCTTGATGGCTGCATAATCTGCGTACTGTTCCCGCTCCCGGCTCAGCCGATCTGTAACGATGGCGTTCAGTTCCGATTGGGTGAAAGTACGCTCCTGGGTTCCGGCCCCAGTGCCGTTCTGGTTGGTTGCCTGATTCACAGTTTCTGCCATAATAATTCTCCTTCCGGCTTATCCCGCCGCCGTGGCGTAATTTATACAAAAATAGCAGCGCCGGAACCCGGTGCTGCCAATTGCATATGAAGTTGTATAGATTGCTCAGATCCTGCGTTCGATCAGCGCGATTGCCACAAGAACGCCAATCCAAACCAAAGCCGAAGCCCACACAGGCGCAAGCACCCAAATCCAAGACCAACTGATAATGTCGGTGAGCTTCAGCACGATAAAAACAAGCGTCAGCAGCCCGCAAAAGCCAATGCGCACGCCGCTGCCGCTATCTGAATCTTTCATTTGTTTTCCTTTCTCCGGGCATGAAAAAACCACGGTGCAGCTGCATCGTGGTTTATTGAAAATTCTTAAAATCAACCGTTATGTTTCCGGCCTGGTTTTTCCAGATTGCGAAGGTAAACTCCGTCCCAGAAGGGGGTGACTGGAACAAAGCCGCCGGATCAGAGGCCCAAACACGTTCAAACGGATCTACGCTGTCCATGGGCACCAGCCAGCCGCCGAAGTCCTCTCCCTCCATATCGCTTGTAGAGAAGTCTCGACCTTCTCCGGCGTACCCAAAGAACATACATCCTTTTTTTGCTGCCGCAGTTTGGATCAGGGTCCAGAAGCGATTGAATTTTTCACTTTCCTGCGTTTTTAACCCGCGCATTGGATACGCCTCCCTTCAAAATCGTGATAAACTCTCCGTCCTTGCTCTCCACAACAACATCGTCGCCCCTGATGTGGAATACAACCGGATACTCCTGACCGCGCCAGTTGCCATAGCGCCGTTCATCCGCGTCGTTTACAATGCGGTCAATTTCATTCCGGAAGAACTCCCGTGTGCTCTCAGCAGATGGGTCCAGCCCATAGTCCTGCGCGTGCTTGCCGATTTTCGCGCCAAACTGGGCGCTGTCAACCGTGAGCGTGTGCAGTGTATACGACTGCCCGGTGACGGGGTTCACAGGGAACAGTTTATCTGTGCTTATTTTACCACGATTTTCATTCTTTGTCGACCCCTCAACCGTGATTTTCTTCCAGCCGGAAGCGGAGCCGTTTTCCCGCTCCTGCCGTTTCCGGTGAGCTTCCCGCTGCTGGGCATTGATCTTCTCTTTATTCTCCTCCCGCTGCGCCCGGCGCATGGAGTTGATTTTCTCACTGGGGGTATTGCCCTCAGCGCCCTCGTACATCCGGAGGTATTTGGCCGGATCATACCCGGCAACATTTGTCTTGGCGGAAAAGCGGATCGCATAGGTGCAGGTACAGTGTGCGTGGATATGCTGCGCGTGGCCGTTTTTAATAGCCTTTTTGCTGGCCCGCTGCCATCCCCGGCTTGCCAGCGTCAGACAGAATGCGCAGCTCATGCCGCCGGGGATCCAGGCGAATTCCGCCCCGTCCCGCAGCGCGTTTTTGAGGATGGTGTCCGCGCCGGTCTGCTTTACCAGCCGGCTGGTGGCGCCTGCCATCAGCGGAGGGCTGTCAAGCGTGCGATAAATAGCCTTTGCTACCTCTTCCATGCTGGGCGGCTGGGCGGGCTCTGCGGGGCTGACGGTCACGCCCTCTGCCTCTGCCAGATCATCATACATCTGAGCTGCCAACTCCGCGCTGCCCTCGCCGTACTTTGTCACCAGCGCATTGGCATAGACGATCAGTCCCTCGGTGTCCTCCGTGCCGTACTTGGCAATATACTTTGCCATGGCGTCACCGGCGCGTTTGTCCAATTTGGACAGCCGTTGGACGTAATTATTCCAGTCCCGCTCCGAGATTGTCATTTGCATCATCCTCGTTGTCCAGCTCCGTCAGTATCTTCTGCCCTCTGACCCGCTGCTCCTGGGCGCGGATCCGCCGGATATCGGCCTGATCGAATCCGATCATCTCCAAAAACGTGTCGGTGGACGCGAATTCTTGCCGTGCCGAAGCAATCTTGATGGCGGCATCCGCGGTCACGGCCACGCTGGGCATCGCCGGATTTTTAAAATGCGCCACGATGTCCGTTTCTGCGTCCTCCAGCGCATCCAGACTGCAATTCCGGGCAACCGCCTGCGCCATCAGCGCAATGGTCTTGAGGCTGTCCCCATTGCCGGAGTTCAGCTGCTGTGCCATGAGCACCAACGTCTGGCTTTGGGCCAGGATCGCGTCCGAGCTGGTGGGGTTGGCGTCGTTGATAATGCCCACATCCGTCACGGTCAGCCCGGTGGCCGCAGAAAACTGCGTTGCCACCATCCGGAGTTTATCCACGTGGGGGCTTAAGCTGCCCTGAGCGAGCTGGCCGAAGGTCGGGTTCTGCCCGGTTTCCGGATTTTGCGTCGCGGCGATCAAGCTGCCCATGTACTGCCGGAACTTGTCCGACATAATCACGTCATACTGCTCATCCGTAACACCCAAAAGGTATTTCTGCGGCGTGGTGTCGAATTCCAGCGCAATGGTGGCATTGGCGAGGATCCGGATATAGTCGTCGATCAGCGTCCGGATGGGGTATTTCAGCCGGGAGCGTCCAAAGGGTTTCCCGTTGGTGGCATTCCACACCATTGGTTCAATGATCGGTCTGCCGATGCTGTGCGCCACCCGTGTTTTTACGCTCCACCCGCTCGGCGTGCGGCTGAGCACGATAATGGCTTTGTCGGTGTAGAGATTCACCAGGGACGGCGTCCAGCTGTCCTTATATTTTTCGTCCTTGGCCGTGTCAATAATCGCCAAGCCGCAGGAGATTCGCCCTTTGTCGCCGTCCCACAGCGCCGATGCGGTAGCCGGACTGTGCCAGCGGATCTTGCACCCCAGCTCATCATCCGGGGACAGCGTCGCAAAGACACAGCCGTATTTCAGCTCATCCCGGCACGCCTTTTGATATTCGGCCACGAGCCGGTTTTTTTCGATGATCTCAGTCAGCGCCGTGGTGTCATTGCCGTTCGCGCCCACAAAGCCGTCAAACATGGACCGGGCAGCCAGCACGTCTACGGCCTTCTGGCCCCAGTTGCACCCGACCGCCAGCCGTCCCAGCCCGTCCGGAAGCGCAATGCCGATGTTGACGTCCCGCAGGGTGACTTGTCCCTCATAGTACTTGTCTTTGGTGGCGTTGTTATCCTGATGGTAGTTATATACGTCGGCAAGCTCCACCAGCTGCTTCTGTTCTGCATCGTTCAGCCCTTGGACGCGTCCAAAGTTCAAACTTGTCATATCTTCACCTTCTTCACCCGATTCGCATTTTGCGATTGGGGTCTCGTTTGCTGGTCTTTGCGCCCCAAAGAGCCAGAGCGCAAGCCTCGATTGGCAGGCTGTTATCACCGCCGAAGCCGTAACCGCCGCCGAATGCCCGCTTGGTAGCAGTAACGGCGCTGTCGTTCAGTGCCGCCTGGGGCTTGTACCAGCTGAGGGTGCCATCGTTAACGGCATCCGTCAGCACGGACACCGCCGCAATCACATTTTTGGTATTGGCGCGGACAACAGCATCCTTCGCCCGCCAGGTATCGGAGATCCGATCCACCAGCACATCCACGCCGTTGCGCCCGTCGATCACCACGCAGCTGGCACGGTCATACCGGGCGTGCAGCCAGTCGGCCAGCCACCGGATGCCCCGTCCGCAGGGCTGCATATCAATCAGTGAGATCCGCGCCGGGCCCTCCTTGGGGATCACAGCGCCGCACAGGCACACAGCCGAGCCGTCGGCGGCAAACTTCACGCCGTAAGCGGTCTTGCCCTCCGGCTTCCGATCCTCCGATGCACACTTTTCCCAGGCAGTTTTGTTTAGGGCAAAGTCCTCCTGCTCCGTCAGCACCGGGCTCCACCAGCCCAGCCGCTCCCGGGCAAAGCCGTCCCGGCTCATGCTCCGCAGCTCCTCGGCGGTAAAATCCTCGGTGAGATGGATGCCCAGCGCTGGGTTGGCCTGGTACCACAGGTCCCGATCGTCAACGCTGATCTTTTCTGCGTCGTCCCCGTCCACGCTCCACTCATGCCATGCGTCATGCGCACCGGGAGCCTGGAGGCAGGCAGTGCGCCGCCTGCGGAAAACAGTACCGGGGCACCCCGGATATGGGGGTGTCCCGGTATAGATAATCTGTCTGGTGCCGGTGGCCGACGCCGCCAGCGTTGCCATAATAGCTTCCACCTGATCGTCCGTCAGCTCCTGGGCCTCATCATACACAACCAGGCTGATCCCATCAAAGCCACGGACAGCCTGCCGTGATCGCGCAGAAAACTCGATCGAGCCGCCGTTGACCAGTTCGATGGCTTCTTCTCCGTTTGTCCGGCGGATATTTTTGACGAGCGTAGCAATCTCCGGATGGCGCTTGTCGGTAAACATCCGCGCCAGCCGGTTAAAGCCTTTCTTCGCCGTCCTGACCTGATGCGCCGTGTGCAGGATTTTCTCGCCGCTGATCACCAGCCCAAAAAATTCCCGCGCCTCCAGGCAGACGTTTTTCCCGTTCTGCCGCGGAAGTGCCAGGCCTGCGGAAGTAACGCTGTACGAGCCGGACGCATCACGTCCGAGCCAGCAATCCACCACACTCCGCTGCCACGGATCCAGACTGTTGCCATACGCAGCCATCAGGATTGCAGCGTCCTCGCCGTCAGACCGCACCCGCTCCGGCTCCACCTGGATTTTCGGCGTCTGCGATCCAATGCGATCCGCCATCTTCACGCATCCTTCCGCTTGCCGAGCACAAGAGCCAGGGCAGTTTCCGGGGCAGCATTTCGCGCCGCAGCTGTCGCGGTGTCCTTAGCGGCATCCGGCAGCTGCGGCAGGAGGATTCCAAGCCCGGTGCAGTAGGATTTCCACAGGGCTTCATAGGCCTTAAACGCCGGATTTTGTCGGACACCGGACTGACCGCCGCCGTTGTCGTATTCGGTCAGCAAACCAGCCTCGCCGATCTCCTCGCGGGCATCTTCCAGCTTGATCTGCATCCAGCAAATATTATCAAAAAGGGGCGTGAACGCGTCAATTTTCTTAGCGTCCACACCTGCTTCCCTGCAAAAACGGGCCATTTTTCGCACTTCTTTTTTACAGCGTTTGGAAATCTCCGCGCACGCGCGGATAGTTGTATTTTCTGCCATTCGGCATCCTCCTTCCCCCGGATTGACCACCCCCTCCTGGGTCTATCCCTCGGGGGTAAATCGTCGCTTGAAAGATGCACAAGGCTTTCGGACGCCCGCAGGAAGGCAATCAAA
>ERZ1034917.595-NODE-595-length-31484-cov-420.681536_pt1 | contig 31484 bp, 52 predicted proteins | sample MGYA00520605_ERZ1034917 | MGnify/ENA primary metagenome ERZ1034917 (study PRJEB33766, sample SAMN09781784) | gut metagenome | biome: gut microbiome | host: Homo sapiens | place: Madagascar | study: EMG produced TPA metagenomics assembly of the PRJNA485056 data... | reverse complement strand
GCTTCTGTGGTCAGCAAAATATTTTTGACAGGGGGGAGTATGTGCAGAATTTCAGCGCGGAATCACACGCCCCGCCGGGTCAACCAAATATCTTTTCTGATTGCCATGTAATTTTAGATGACAACTCCGACAGACCAACTCCAGATTATCCCAATTTAACAGGACATCCGGGTTTTGTATGGTATCAGGCGACACATGGATTTTGTGGTGGACGATATCGCCCGCTGTGATGATGCCATCTTTCAGGCACTCCTCGCACAACCCGCCCACACTGGCAGCATAAGCGTCCCGGCACTGCTGCCACGTCTTGCTTTTATAAAACGCTTGTGCATATTCCTTTGCCATGTGTCCGCCTCGTTTGCAAATAAAATAAGCGGCCCCTTGCGGAAGGGCCGCTGCATCCAGAACTTTCGCGGCTGGATGCCCCGCTATTCACGCCGCCCCCTCAAAGGGTGCGCGTCTGGTGCTGTCGGACGGATTCGAACCGTCACCCGCATCAACGTAACGTCTTACGCCAATGCTGTCTTGCACTGTGCAAGTGGTACTCTGCCATTGTGTGAGCTCAACAGCATATCGTAAGGTGTCCACAATGGACACCCGCCGGGTGAATGTTTTATCGTGTCGTGCGCCGCTGGGTTTTGGAGCGGACGGCGCAAATCCCATTGAGCACGTCGTTCCATCGCCGTGCTGTGCTTCCCGCCGGGAGTCTTCGAATCCACAATGAGCGGTTTGGGTGTCTCACCCAATAACCGCATTTTGATTATAGCACATCAAAAACGGACATTCCGGACATTCCGGACAAATCGGACAAAACGGACAAAACGGACACGGAATTTACGCATTATCGTAGAAGCCTCAATCTTCCTTCTCTAAAATCATGTAGATGACGTCATTGAGTTTTTCCACAAACTCGTATGCTACGTGCTGAACCTTCCGTTTCAGCTTAATGGGTGCTTGATCCAAAAGAGCGGTGCCATCGTCGTTTTTCCTCCACCAGAGCCTTTTCCACATTGGGCACGCCGGATTTTCGCAATCATAGTAGTGTTCCGAAAACCCTGTCCACATAGGTTCTGCCCAATCGTGATATTTTCTGAATTTACATCCGGCGCATGGATTTTGATGTTTTTGTTCTTTTGCGATTTTTTCTTTCCATTCGGAAACGCTCAGCACTTTGACTTTTTTCTTGCTCTTTGGATGATCTCTCAGCCAAATTGGACAGGTATGATCAGTGCAAACAATTTTCTCAAGCCGATCGTTTGCATAAAGTTTTTTGGCTTTTACACAAATCTCGCATGGGTTTTCATTTTGCATTTCGTAATGCAGCGGATTTGACACAACAGCATTTTTGTGGCATTCACGCTGATACTCATCCATTTGCCAAATATTTGCGTAACGAAACATATCCGCATTTTGCTCTCGATTAACGGATTGAGAATTCATATTTTTTTGTTCGTCTAAGAATATTTCGTCTCGAAATTGCTCCGTAGAAATCATCCCAGCATTGAGTACTCGTATAAGATTCATGTATCCTTCTCTGTCCAAAATCTTACCTCGCATTCTGATTGATCCACCGTTCGACTCGCCGCCGAATGGCCTCTGCCCCGATATCCACGCCCTGCTCCATGAGCTCCACGGCCACCTCCTGCGGCTTCTTGCCCTGCGAGCAGATCGCCGTCAGCAGGGCGCGGAGTTCGCAGTCGTCGCAGTCCTCAATGAGCTGCTGGCCGTATAGGTATTTTGCTTTTTGGTCGGCGTTGATCTGGCGGAGCCGCTTGATCTCATCCTCCCGCCGGGTGTAGGAGACATCCGTACCCGTCACGGTCGCATGGCTCAAGATACAGGCGTTGCCCTCGCCGCTGGAAGACTTGACCACATCGGAAGCACTCTGCGGCCCATCGGATTGCAGCGCCTCCAACTGCTCAATGCGCCGCTGACGCTTCTCGATGTCGTAAGGCAAGGCATACAGCTTCCGTAACTCTCTCGGCTTCAGTGGCGTCATTGTGGTTCCTCCTTGCTTATTTCAGCTCAAAATATTGTGTCAGTAGGTCAGTGATCCCAGAATAAAACGAAATCCATCCACAGGTATAAAACTTGTTATCTTGAAAAATGATCGCATAATCATCGCAGGTCTGACCGGCTTCTCTTCTGGTTTCATCTACACGTTTCCAGAGCTTTGCCCCGCCGGGAAGAGATTGTTTGTAATATTCAAGCCCAAACTGTACATCTTCCCACGCCAGTTCCCACGGCGCATCTTCTTTCAGCGTTTTTTCTGCCAGCAGCCGCAGTGTCTTCTTTCCGCGCTGCTGTTCTTCCTGCTTCTGGGCCGCTTCCCGGTGTGCTTTTTCCACGGCTACCCGGCACTCCGGTGGAAGGTTCCACTCGTCATAATCGGGGTTCTGCGGTATCGTTTCCGCCGCTTTTGGTGGGCAGTCAAAAACAACAGGCTTTTCGTATACCATTTTTTTCGGTTTGGGTGGCTCCACAGGCGGCTTTTTGGCTTCGATGATTTCCTGCGCCCGCTTATAGGCAGCCATGAGGGAGATTTCCCCGGTTCGCAAAGACCGTTTTGTATCATCCCCGCAGTTTTCCGCAATGGCATTCAGCCGGGCAGCGGCTCCCGCGCTCAGGCCGAGGATTCTGCACAGCTCGTCCCGCACCTTGCCTTGGAGCTGGCCGTTTTTCTTCCGGCGCGTCAGAATCTCCTTGAGGGCCTCATACTGTGCCAGACGTTCGCCGTCGGTCAGCTCGCGGGCGGTGGCGTTGGCCGTGATGAGCGCGATCTTGTCGTCATCGTCATTTTTGAGCTTGAAAATGACGCAGGGCAGCGCGTTGAAGCGGGTATCGCCCTCTCTGGCCAGCTCCTCGCAAGCGGTCAGACGCCGCTCGCCGCCGATCAGCTTGTAATTGCCATCCTCCAGATCGACCACTTCCAGCGGCTGCCGGATTCCGTTGGTCTTGATGTCCTCTTTCAGCCGGGAGACATCCCCGATGACGTAGATTTTGTGGTTGTCCGGGTTGACGATGATGTTTTTGCGGTCGATCATGACCACTTTCAACGGCGGCTCCCCCGCCGGGGTGGACGGCTGTGCGTCCAGAAGGCTATGTACTAATCCGGTGCTCATCTTTTTTCCTCCACATATCGCCAGCTCCGGGGCGGGTAAGTGATTTCCACAGGCCTCATACCAAACCGCGTACTCTGCAAGCCCGTGAACGCCCGCAGTTCGCGCGGCTGGTCATAAATTTTCAGGTCGGAAATATGCCAGCCATACAAGTCTTTCAAATCTGCATAACTCATCCCGGACTTCCATCCGGCATAGTCTTTGACTTGCGGTACTGTGAGAAAGCTTCCAGAAATTGCAGATTCGATATCTTCTTTGACGGCACAGTATTCAGGGCCAATGCGTCGGATGTCATCGCAAATGAACTCTCCAACAACCATCTGCGTTTTTCCGCGAACACTGTCCGGCAGCAACTTATCGAACTTTACAAACACAGGCTTTCCGTGATGGATTTCGCCGTCCATCGTTTCTTCGCCATCCTTGAAAATGGTGATGAGTTGCTGCGGAGCTTTTGTACAGTAAATGTACACCTTGAACGGCGTTTCCAGCTTCGGGCGGGTCTTGCGCACCTCCACGGTCTTTTCTTTCAGGACGATCTTGTTGCACCATACCGGCTGGATGCTCAACAATACAGCTTTCATTTTTCTCCCTCCGCGATCTGCATCACTTTTTCCGCCAGCGTCTTATACTGCGCGGCGGGCTTACATTTCGGCGCGTACTGGTACAGAGGCCGGTGGAGCGCCTTGGATTCCTTGACCCGGACGCTGCTGTCGATGTGCAGCACCGAGCCGTCATCGGCCCGGAAGGTCGGGATATCCAGATTGACGAGCTGGTTGATGGTCTTGGTGGAGTAGCGGCCCCGGTCGTACTTGGTGGCCAGCGTGCCCATGATCTCCAGACCCTCGTTGTACTCGGCCTTGACGTCCCTGATCTGCGTCATGATCTCATCCAGCCCATCCAGCGCCCACTCGTCGCAGTCCACTGGGATGATGACCCAATCGGCGGCAACCAGCGCGTTGATGGTGGCCATGTCGATATCGGGCGGGCAGTCGAGGATGCAATAGTCGTATTCGCTGCGGTAGGGGTAGAGCGCCCGCCGGATGCGGTCTTCCCGCCGCCGGGCCAGATCAAACATCACGCTCTGGTTGGCGAGCAGCAACTGCATATTGCTGGGCGCGAGGTCGATGTCATCCCAGTCGGTGTGTACGATAACGTCGCTGAGCTTTGCGTCCAGCGTCAGCACGTCGGCAATGGTCTTCTGGTGTCCACTCTGGACACGCTCGAAGAATTTGGTGGTGTTCGCTTGCTTGTCCAGATCCATGACCAGCACCCGCCGGGCGTAGATGCCGGACAGGATACAGGCCAGATTACAGGCGGTGACGGACTTGCCGACGCCGCCCTTGAGGTTGATGATCGCGATGGTAGCCATGTTTCTCATTGTGGGTTCCTCCGTGTGTTTATTTTTTAGCCGCACTTCCGGGCGAGAGGACGCCGGTGTGCAGCGTTTTGCAAAAAGTCGTTCCCGCTGGGTTCTGGCCGGTCAACGATTCCGCGAGCCGCCCGCACCGTGACCCGGTTTCCGGGTCCCCAGCTCTTTGGGTGGTCGAGGACGCTCCATCCGGCCTCGATGCTCTGCATGATGCTGGCGATCATGTACTCTGTGCGTTTTGTTGTTTTTGATTCATCCGCCAGATGGGTCAGTTTGTCGCAGACGGCCCGCGCTGCCTGAGCGTCCCAGACCTTGCCCCGCCGGGATGCCCGGTAAGCGTCGAACTTGGTCAGGGCTTCCAGCAGAGGCTTGTCCGCTCCGGCGTACTCCGCGAAAACATCCTTCGGGGTAGGCCCGCCCCCCTGTGCGCCTCGCGCGCACGAAGGAGTAGTATACCCAGTAGTATACCCAGTAGTATTACTGGGTGGCGTTTTGCCACTACCCCCCGTGGCGTTTTGCCACTGGTTCCCGTCGCATTTTGCCACTAGTGGCGTTTTGCTACTAGTGGCGTTTTGCCACTGGTCAGGCGGGTGAGATTCCGCCGGATTTTCGGGCGTCTCGGCCTTGCTCTCGACGGTCTCCTTGACCTCTTCGGGCACCTCGGCGACGTACCGATTGACCATCTGACCGGCTACAAGTTCCTGCCGTTTGGAGATCAGGCCCTTGCTTTCCAGACGCTTGAGCACCCGGATTATTGTTGCACGGTCAGCGCCCAGCCAGCGGGTCAGGTAGCTGAAACTGCCCTTGTATTCGCTATCGCCATCCTGCGAGAAGCCATAGATCAGAGCGTAGGCCAGCAGCTCATTGCCCTTGAGGTGGTACTTGTCCACCATCCAGTCGAGGACGAGGATGTAGCTCTGTTTTTTCGTCGTGTTTTTCACGTTTGTTCCCTCCTGCGGATCAGAACGGCAGATCGTCATCATCGGAGATCACCGCAAAGTCGTCCGCGCTGCCCTGCGAGTAAGCGGGAGCGGGTTCCCGGTAGTCCTTGGGCGGCGCTTCGCCGCCGTCATCCACGGGCTGCCCGCCGGGCTTCTTGCCTCCTGCAAAATTGATCTGATTCGCCAGCACTTCCACCGCGGTGCGCTTGTTCCCGTTCTTGTCCTGATATTGGCGGCTTTGCAGGGAGCCTTCTACGGCGATCAGACTGCCCTTCTGGAAGTACTTGCAAATGAACTCCGCCGACTGCCGCCATGCGACAACGTCAATGAAATCCGCTTGCCGTTCCTGCCCCTGCTGGGCGAAATTCCGATCGCACGCGATGCGGAAGCTGCACACATTGGTACCGTTCCCGGTGGTGCGCAGCTCCGGGTCTGCGACAAGCCGCCCCATAATTGCCACTACGTTGAGCATTTCAGATAATCCTTTTCCGTTTCTCTCATCCAGCGGTCGTGCCCATACAGCGCCTCAAAATCCCGCTGGGCCTGTTTCTTCAGGTCGAGCCGGAGGTGGTGGTCAAAATGGGCGCTGTACCCCGGCTCGTTGTGGTGGCGGTGGCACAGCCAGACCTTCAGGCCGTATTTCTCGGCCATGGGCCGAAGCGGGCCGTTGAGCACATGGTGCTCTTCCAGCCCGGCCACCGTGGCCACGTTGTACTTTTCCCGGCAGACATAACACTCCCGCCGGGATTGCATGATAGACGCGCTCATTTCTTCCTCCTCCATCCGAAAAACTCGAAGTAAATTCCAAAAGCAATCACAGCGAGAATTTCAATGACAATGACCGCAAGCCCAATTGCGAGAGCCCACAGCATAAAAGTCCAAGCAAGATCACGCATTCCTCGGCACCTCCTGCCATTCCTGCCAATATTGTGTTACATTCGGATCGTTGACGCCCATTTCGGCCAGACGGTCGAAAATGCCGTCAATAAAGGCCGACATCTGGGCGCTGGTAAAGCTGCTGGAACCCATCGACGCCTTGACAGTGCAGCGGTCGTTGTCCAGCAGCTCCACAATATGCACAAGCCTGTAGGCATTGCGCAGGATGGGAACGGCGGCCACCGGAAGCTCCAGAAAGTCATATTCGAGGCCGTATTCCTCCAGCATCTCGATATAACAGGATTCCGGGGTCGTGCCGCCCGCCTTTCCGGCGTTGTAGTGGTCGGCCATGATGGTGAGTAGCGCCCACATCATGCGGTTCTGCTCCAGACTCCGCCTTTTTCGCTGCTGCTCCACGGTAATGGTCAGCCGCAGCAGGGAACCGTGGGCGAGGTCGTCTAATTTCTGGCGTATCTGCGTTTTAACAAATTCCGCCGAGTTTTCCACAACGATCTTTTGCTTTGTGGGGTCATAGACGACCGGAAGCTTGCCGATCACGTCGCTTCGGGCCATAAAATCTTTTTCCCCTCCGTGGTGGCGAACTGCACCATGGTGATCCTGCCGACGTCGTCCCGCGCGAAGCGATCCACCCGCAGCGCAGTGCCGAGCATCCAACGCTTTTTGTCCGCGCTCTCCACAATGGGCACCTGCGCGGCCTTGAGCAGCAGCTTGCCGACATCCAGCACGTCCGCCCCGGCGCCCCAGAGCGCCGCAGCGGCCAGAAAGCTCGTGATCTCCTGCATCTTTGCCGGGTTATTGGCCGGAACAGACATGGCGGCGGCGTCCTTGTAGACGTACTCACCGGTATCGGGCGAGTAAACGCCGACCTGACACCAGAGCTGACTCCCGGCATAATACCGGCGCATACACCAGCCCGCCGGGCCGTAGGCGTCATCCAGCAGCTTGCGGACAGCGGCGTCATCCGGGAGCAGCATCACGCGGGCCGCGTCCTTGTCTACCGCCAAAGTGATAACGTGACAGCCTTCCGGGGCCGTCTGCGCAGGTTTCGGTACTTCGACCGGAAAACATACCGGCTTCGCCGAAACGCCGTCAGAAACGCCCGCAGACGGCGCACGCCGCCGGGGACTATTTTTTGTGGGCATCCAAACCATCCTTCCTTTTTTCGGTTTTGCGCTCTCGCGCTCTGGCAGCGGCTCTTGTTTACCCACCTGCCGCTATTGGTGTAAAACCGGAAAGTTAGCTCTGAAGCCCTTCCTGTATAGCCGTTTCCAAAAGACGCCGGAGATCTTCCAGAACGTCCACGTAGATCTTTTTCTCCCGGCCGGAGATGCGCTCATCTTCCCATCGGCACTGATACTTGCCTATCAGATAGCAAATCTGCCCGCGGGTCGGTTCGCCACGGTCTACGCTGTCCTTGACCATTTGGGCCGCCCCTTCCGGGGCAATCGGTAAGCTCTCCGAGGCAGTCCAGAAATCCTTCGATTTCTCATCCCATTCGTCGATGTTCCGTGCGCGCATCGCGCTATCACTTTCTGCCATGATGCAATTCCTCTCTTACTCTTCCGTAACATCCGAAATCTTGTCATCTTTGAGGATATAGCGGTTGTGAGCCGCCGCAATCCAATACACGATCATTGCGATGTAGCTTTGGTGGGTGCTTTTGACGGCCACAAAGCCAAACGGCTTTTCGACTTCCAGCATATCGGCGGCTACATCGTCCTCGACGTCAAAATAGGCCACAGATTTCAACGATTCCGGCGAGGAAAGATTTTCGTGGTATGTGTAAGTAGCAGCGATTGTTTTCATTGTGAGCCTCCAAAGATTCAGTATGTTCCAAACTCCTGATCCAGCAGGGTATCCAGCCGGATGGTGTTCCCACGGCCCTTGCCCTCATCGCCCGACATATTGGCCCAGCCGTCCGGGTAGCGCTTGCGCACATACCGGGCCGGGATCCCCATGTATACGCTGACCTGTTCCATCGTCAGCCGGATGCAGCCGGTTTTTTCAAAAATGGCCTTGTAGCTGTCGTGCCACGCTTCGGATCGGTTAGATTTCGCCACGGTCTTTCAACTCCTTCTGTCTGCGCTCAAATTCGACTTGCTGGCCGTAGGTGCGGCCAGCCGCGATGGCGCGGGCACATACCGCGCCGAGGCTGTTGTCTTGGGTGGGCTTTTCCGGGTGCGGGAAGGCCTTGCGGGCTTCTTTTTCCAGCGCCTCCCGCTCCATCTTTTCTTTCAGCTTCTGTTGGTAGAGCCTCTTTTTCTTGAGGATCATCGCCTCTGCCGCCCGCTTGCCGAGGCACGCCGGGCAGTATTGCCGCGTGGGGCCGACATTGTGCATCTCTGCCCCGCAGGTCACACAGGTGCGTGTGTATTTCGCCGTCGTTGTCCGTGCCATCACCGCGCCGTCCTTTCCATGCGCCGCCGGAAAGCGGCACGCCGCCGGGCGTTATCTGCTCGCTTGAACTTGTCCCACTGGGCCAGCAGATACGGCCCGCCGATCACCAGCGGGGTCAGCAGGAACACCAGCAGCAGCGTCTCGGTGACATGGGCGTGGTAGGCGTCCCGGCCAAACAGAACCATCAGGTCGGCAAATATGTAACAGGTCATAAGATCAACGCACCTCCGATCTTGTACGCCAGCATGAAAACGATGAGCAGATAGGCAGCCCACCCGGCAAACACGTCCCGGCGCGGCTTCATTGCGGCGATAAACAATAACGCGCACAGGCAGCCGCCCGCCAGAAAGCACATCATACAAGCAAAAATTGCGCTCCTTGTCATCCGCTCACCCCATCCCCAAGGCCCGATCGATCAGTGACCGGGGATTATCGTTCGAATAATTGCCGCTCATATACCGGTTGATGACGCTTCTGCTGAGCCCGGTCTCGCGGGCAAGGTCGTTATATGTCCAGCCGCGCAAAGCAAGCTGTTTGACGGCCTCCGCCTTCCATGTGACGCTGAAACTTGTCTGCAACGTTTTCCACCTCGCTTGTGTAAAATGTTTCCCAAAACGGCTAATAAAACATTGCCAAGCGGGTGGAAACGGACTATAATAGACTTGCGGAAATCTAATTATGTCTGTTTCGGCTTGGCAACGCTGTTTCCTTTCCCACGGTCAAAATGGGAAAGGCTGCAAAAAGCGCTGTACGATAGCGCCTTTTGCCGGTTCGGGCTCATGGCTGAAGCCCGCCCGCGCGGTAGGGTAATCCAGTATGTGTGCAAAGCAGCTTTCAAAAGGAAGAACCCGTGCGTGTACCGCAAGAGGTCTGAGATGGGGATCTCGCTCTTGAGTACGGTATTATTATAACTCTCCAAAACTCCCAAGTAAAGAGAAAAAGAGAGTTTTAGAGAGTTTTGGAGATGTGCACAAAAAAGGAGGTGATATTTTGTTTTATGAAAACTATGTAATGTACTGCAAAAAAATTGGAAAATCAAAAACCGACGTTGCGAAGCAAATAGGAAAAACTTCGAAGTCGGTCACAGGATGGAAAAACGGAGCCGTCCCAAGAAATGATACCCTTAAAAAATTGGCCGACTATTTCGGCGTGACGGTTGCCGATCTTCTGGCCGACAACAAAAAAGAGCCCGCCGGGGATGGCGGACTCGATGAGGATATGAAAGAGTTTGTAGAATTGGCCAAAAAGATGACGCCTGAAGAAAGAAGCGCGATTTTGACGCTGATGAAATCCAAAGAGAAAAATTCAGGCAACGGCTGAATCTTTTTTAGCTTGGATTTCCCTCATAAGCTTCAGGGCCTCTTGGATTAGTTCCGGGTGATCTTGAAAATAAGCTAAGAATTCTTCAACCGTCATCTTCAACACTCCTTTTTGTTGTATTTTGTGGCTCTATATTACAACTGTATTTGAGAAAAAGCAAGAGCCTGAAAGAAACCTTGTAAAAAATGGCAAATCAGCCCTTGCCGTTTTGTGCATATTTGTGAAAGAAGGAATTTCAATGGGGTTCAGTTTTCGCAAATCGCTCCGTTTGGGCAAGCATGGGCGCGTAAACGTCAGCAAGTCCGGCGTGGGCTTTAGCTGGGGCATCCCCGGCTTGCGTTTTACAAAAACCGCAAAGGGACAGGATCGCGTAACGTTTTCCATCCCCGGCATCGGCCTCCGCTGGACGAAAACCAGCGGCAAAAAGAAAAGATAAAGGAGACGAATTGCTATGAGAATCCAAAAAATCCGCGTTGCCGCAGCCGCTCTGGCGCTGGCCCTCACCGTCATGTCCTGCCCGATTGCAATGGCTGCCACCGACGTCAAGACTTATCAGACCGTCGCTTATGCTCAGGCCAATGAGCAGCCCGCCGGGCAGAAACTCACCATCACCGGCAAGCCCAACTATACCGCCGTCACGACGACCAAAGAAGGCAATCTGTACGGCTTTGACACTGCCGATGGTGTGTATTACATCCAAATCGGAAAAACCACCGTTGCCGCTATCCAAGCAGCAGCTCCGGCCCAGCAGATGACGTTATACGGCACCTACTCCGGCAAGCTGGCCGGGAACGGTATGCCGATCCTCGACATCCAGTCGGGTGCCGTCAAGATCGGCGACAAGCTCAATGAGTTCGCCGATCTGAGCGCCGCCGGGCAAAAAGCGCTTGCTGCCGCATCCAGCTCCGCCCAGACTGCCGCCGCCCCTGCCGCACCGACCACCAGTGAAAAGGTCTGGATTCCCACCAACGGCGGCAAGAAATATCACAGCAATTCTTCTTGCAGCGGCATGAAGGACCCGAAAGAGGTCGATCTTGCGCAAGCAGAAGCAGAGGGTTATACCCCCTGCAAAAAGTGCCATTGATGGAATGTGTCCACTGTGGACACATGAAAACCCCGCCGCCGGGTGACGACGGGGCGCGGGTCAGAGTTCGACGATCTGGCCGTTGACATCGGCCAGCCGGTCTGCCGGATCACGTCCGGCATCAAGGTCGTCGCGGGCTTGCTGTGCTAGGTGCAGAATCTCATCGTAAGCCTCGGCGTCGGCTCCATAATTGGCCAGCGTATAGATGAGATTCAGGGTGCGGTTGCGGGCGTACCCCAGTATCATGGTATCGGTCAGCATGGTCATTCCTCCCACGGGGCCCGGACACGTGCCGGGTCTTTAGGTTTTGAAGCGGGCATCCCGTCGATGATCTCCATATCGTCGGGGCAAGTAAGGTCAACAGCCATTATTTTTTTACCTCCTATGCTGGTTATTTTTGACAAGTTTGTTATAACATAGGTTGATGTAAAAAATCCATTACAGATTTTTGCAAAATCCTGTAAAGGAGAAATTGTCGAAAGGGGGCGGGAATTATGAACGAATATGATAAACGAATCGCCAAAGTTCTGGAAATGGCGCGGTCAAAGGCGGGGATCAGTCAAGAAAGACTTGCCAAGCGGATGGGCGTAAGCCGCCCGACCATTGCGGGCAGAGAGCAAGGGGCATCCTCTGTCACGCTGGCGGAGCTTATCGATTGGTGCGTTTCGTGTGGAGTTCCGGCCAAGCGGTACACGGACGCCTGTATCCATCCGGGCCTGTTGGAGTATCTGGAGGACGACATCACCACCGAGGAAAAGCGCCAGATACTGCACGCCGTTGTGGATGAGATGTCCAACTATGAGGTGGATGGCTGGCTATACCTCTACTATGGAGATCATGGATCTGACCCGCTGGGCGTCCTGACCGAGGTGCTTGCGAACTTGCACACGCCTCTGCGTGACCGCGTGACCATTGTCAACGCGATCATCGGCCATTACCGGATGGCCCGCTCGACGGACACAGACCCAGACCCCAACGGGATACAGCCGGTCATGCCGATCGTGCAGCAAGCCAGCGTCTGCGGCACCGAGGCAGCCCGCCGGGGCGATGATGCGTATTCTGTGAGGGAGGTGGACAGAGATGCCGAGAAAAAGTAAAGGAATGCGCCCCGATGGGCGCTGTCAGATCAAGCGAAAGATGCCGGATGGAAAATACCGGTTTTTTTACGGAAAAACAAAATCTGAAGCAGAGGCAAAATACAAAGAAGCACTAATCCAAAAAGCGGAGGCCGAAAGTAAGGCAGAGCTTTTTGAAATTGTTGCTGCTGATTATTGGGACAAGCTGCTCAAACGCATCAAAGACGGGACGGATTCAACATATAAGTCTAACTATGACCGTTGCGTCCAATTTTTTGGGGGCAAACGGATGGATAAAATTACGCCGGTCATGATCGTAAGTTTTGGGCAGTCTCTCAAAGATGAGGGATTATCAACAAGCACGATTCAAAACGCAGTCAGCATATTGCGAGGGATTTTCCGAGGCTGGCGGCTTGCAAGCGGATCATCTTACAATCCGATGCAGGATATCAAGTCCCCCGCCGGGAAACCGGCTGTCATACGCGAGCCGCCGACAGACCGGGAACTCGCATTGTTTCGGGCCCACCCGGAAGGATTTGGGCTATGTGCATGGATGTTGATGTATACAGGGTGCCGTTTGGGCGAGCTGATCGCACTCAGATGGGACGATATCGATTTTGAGACCAACAAAATATATATCAACAAAAAAGTATCATGGGCGGGTGGCGGCACCAGAATCCAATCGCCCAAAACAGCCAACGGCGTGCGCGTCGTGCCGCTTATGCCGAAACTCAAGCGGCAAATAGAACCCCGCAAGGGGACTCCGTTGGAGTATGTTATAGGAGGCCTGACAAGGCCGCTGACAGATGCAGAATATCACAGCCGGTGGCTTGCATATTGCACGGAGCTGGGACTTGTTCAGCCGAGTGAGAGCAAGACAAGATACAGAGATAGCCGCCGAGGCCAAAAAGCGGCTAAAAATCCATTGCCGCCTGTAATGGAGCCCACCGTTACGGCTCACCAGTTCCGGCACTCGTTCGCGTCGGACTTATACGATGCCGGTGTTGGAGTGCTGGAGGCAAAAAAGATCATGGGTCACGCGGACATTTCGACAACGTACAAAATATATACTCATATCCGAGAGCGCAAGCTAAAAGATGCCACTGAAAAGATGATTAAATTTTATGATGATGAGGATAAATAAAAGTAGTCAAGAAGTAGTCAAAAACAATAAAATAACGAAAAAGCGATGCGCGCAAAAGGTTCGACTCCTGCTGGCGCAACTATAGGAAAAAGCGCATGATTGCTGGATTTTTTAGCAGTCATGCGCTTTTTTGCATTGATTTTGAATTGCAGATACTAACAGATACTAACGTATAGTTGCGGCTTTTAGCGTGCAAAAAGTAGTCAAAAAGTCGTCAGAATCCTCAGCCGCCCGCGATAGTCTCCCAATACTCCACGATCTTGCTGGGCACGGCGTCCTTGTCCGTCAGAAAGGCGGCGGCGAGGTCTGCGTAAAAGTTCGCGGTGTCGATGCCGTAGGACTTAGCAACCACGCAGTAATCGGAGTACATCATGTTCATGGCCGCGTAAAAGTCGGCCTTGTCGTAGGACAGCCCGCGCTGAGACATCACAGCGCTGGTCTGATCCGGCGTCCAGTGGGAGCCGGTGGTGCCGTCGGCGTTTTGCATTTTGGACGTCCAGCGCTTCGCGTCCTCTAAGGTGAGGTGCGCCGGATGGGCGACGTGCTCAACGTGGGCGGCTTCGTGCTTGTCTGCCTTGTGGTGCTCTTCAGTGGGGGCCGACATAGCATCAAGCCCATTGATGCCGTTAATTAGGTCGAGGGCGTCCGTAAGATCACAGCGGCAGAATTTCCCCCGCTCTTCGATATCATGAAGCTCCTTGCACATGCGTGCACGCAGATCATCGTAACACATGGCAGTTACCCCCTCACAGCTTGGTGACGGTCACGGCCAGATTGGAGACCGTAGATTCAGCGCCGCCCAGCGCAAAGGACAGGATAGAGCTGCCACAGCCGACATTGCGGACGATGAAATCCAGCGACAGGTTTGCCGATGCGGCGGCTGCGGACGTAGTGGCGGACGCGGTGGCACCGATCACAGCGACGCCGTCCTTTTGGCCGGTAACGGAGACCGTACCGGCTGCCGTCGGTGCGACGGTGGCCGAGGCGTTGACCAGATAATAGCCGGGCCCGGACAGCGTGATGATGTTACCGTCCTGATTGATGCACTTGCCGAAACGGCGCACCATGGTGCCCACAGGGATGATGTTGCCGACCGCAAGCGCGGTGGGCGTAGTGTTAGCGGTATAGATAGCAGACCTAGACATAGTCATATCCTCCTAAAAAAATAAGCGGGGCAGCTTTTGCCGCCCCGCATGTCCTCGCCGATAGGGCGTCAGATGTTAGATGTTGCCGCAGCCATTGCAGCCGCAGAAGGGAGACGGCCCTGCGTTGTAGGTGTACCCGTTGGGATACCGCACAACGTTGGTCATCTGGCTCTGAAGTTCCAACTGGCTGATGCGCTGGGCCTGTGCCGCGATGGTCTGCTCAAGCTGGTTCTTCTGGAGCTCAGCAAACTTCGCGTCAATGTTGGAGTTGATCGCGCAGGTCTGCTTGTCCATCTGAGCGGACAGGTTGGCCGTTGCCAGACGATTATCGCAGCAGCACTGTGCGAGCTGGCTCTGGATGCTGTTTCCGGTCTGGAGGATGGTGGTGTTGGTACCAGCCTGTGCCAGAGCAACCTCCTTGCCGAGTTGGCCGATGTTGCCCTGCATCTCATAGCCGAGATTACAGATACCGTTGCCAATGTTGGTCAGGCGGTCGTTGATCTGGCCGAACTGCTGGCCGAAGAGGATCTCCTGCTGGCTTGCAGCGGTGGCGTACTGGCCGAACTCGCCCTGACGGTTGCCCCACAGGCCACCGCCGCCCATAAAGACGAACAGGAAGAGGATGATGATCCACCACGCGCCGCCCTGTCCCCAGCCGTCGTTATCGTTGCCACGGGTCACGGCAGCGATATCGCTCAAAGACATGTTATCCATAGTTGATTTCCTTTCTTGAAAATTGTGAAATTATTTCAAATCGTGGCCACGATTTTTCGATTACTTGATGAAGGGCATGATCTGCTTGGCCATTGCCTCCAGTTGCTGATACTGAGCATCCGACATCTGGCCGGACTTGCGCAGCATCTCCACCTGCTGCTTCGGATCGCCCTTAAAGGCGGCCCGGAACTGCTGGAACTGCTGCAAAATCTGCATCATGTTGCCCAGAGGGCCGGGCATCCCGGACGGCGCACCGCCGCCCATGAACTGCATCAGCGGGTTGCTCATCGTTATGCCTCCTTAGTCCGGGTGGATTTTGCGGCAGGGGCGGTCTGCAACTGACTCATTGCCTGAGAGATTGCGGCGTTGATCCGCTCCTCCATCTGTTGCTCGGTCACATAGTTGCATCCCGGTGCCGGTGTCTGCATGGCCGCTGGGTCGAACTTAGTCAGCCGGTAGTATTCCGTGGTCGCGTAGCCCACCGCACTGGCCGTTTTGACCGCGATGACTGCATCGTTTTGCACCATGATCCAGCGGGTCTCCCCTGCTTGGGCAACCACCTTGTCCACGTCGGCGATGGTCGGCACCATCAAAAACGGGTTTTGTGCCACCTGCGGCTGCTGTATCTGGCCGTATCCGTTGTATTGCTGGCGGTTGTACTGATTCGGCTGTGACCAACCGTCATACATGCCCATATCGCAATCCTCCCTTGCTTTTGTGGCCTAAGTGTAGCAGTATGGCCGGATGCGAGTGCGCAGGGAGTGCGCAACGAAAGAAACAAAAAAGCGCCCATGCAAAAAATGCACAGGCGCTGAAAAAAAGCCATATAACAAAAAATCCCCCGATGTCCACTGTGGACACCGGAGGATTTTTGCATCGTCAGAAAAGACGCTTTATTTTGTCCAGCCGGTAGCACACGGCTCTCCGGCTGTAATGTGTCTGTGCTGCAATGTCCGGCAGCGGAAGCCGCTCCACGTACCGCAGTAAGGCTATCTTACGGTCTACCCTCCCAAGCGGTGCGCTTTTGATGGCGGCGGTCATCTGCTGTCGGTCAAGCCCTTGCAGCGCAGCGGGCAGCACTACGCGAGCCGCCGCCACGGGCAGCACCGAGCCAGAAGGGCTGCGGGAGCTGTCCGGCGTTGCGCACCATTACGGTGACGTTACCGAGATGGTCGATTTTGCCGCATCTCTTGATTTCACAAAATCGTTTCTGGTCGTATGTAGTGCTTGCCATGATATCCTCCTTACTCCTTACCCTGCATCTGATTGAGCAGATGGTCGGCGCGGATAGCCTCCTGCGTGAAACTGTTGTTCTGCCACCACGCGATCAGCGCGGTAATGGTGGTGATGCCAGCCGTGACGAGCTGCTCCACGGTAGCGCTCTCAATGGGCAGGACGGGCTTGCCCAGTGCGGACAGCACCTGATTGGTCAGTGCCAGCAGCAGACAGACGGTGCGGGCGATGGTGGCGGTGGAAATCTTCTCTTTCTGGATCATTGTTAGTCCTCCTTGATGGGTAATGCCTTGGCGCGGTTGTACAGCTCTGTGCCGGTGCCGTTGCCGCCAAGGGTATGATAGCTCTTATACAGGTACTCAATATTTTTGAGCCCTGCCGTGTCGATGCAGCCCTGCTTGATGTAATACTGACACGCCTGATAGATACGATCATGCAGAATGGCCAGCACGCCGTCCAGCAGGGCCTTGTACTTGATGACCACCGCGATGACGGCGGTGCCCAGCAGACCGAAAGCCCACTCTGCCCAATATTGGGCGATCCATTGCCACATGGGCGTTACACCTCCCGGAGCCGGTCAAGCCCCTTTTTCGCGATGATCGCGGCATAGTCCTTGTACGCATGGCTCAGGTCAACGCCCTTGCTCACACCGGGAATCTTGCCCTCTGCGGTATACTGCCACATGCCGAAAGGCCAGCCGGGCGCGGGCTTATCCTTGCGGTAAGCAGCAAGCCAGACGTCATAAGGCTTCAGCGCCGCACCGCCCATGTACAGATTGTTTTGTGCAAAATACAGGCCGGTGTAGAGCATGGCATAGACGCCCCAGCTCTCCACCGTGCTCAGGCAGTAGGCCACGAGGTCGGTGAGCTTGCTCTTGCCGAGGGCGGTCTGGTAAGCGTCCTCAATGTCCACGGCGATGGGGAGTTGGAATTTCCTGCCGCCCAGCGCGGAGCGGAAGAACGCCAGCTCCCTGTCGGCTTCGGCGCGGGTGACGGCCTTGAAATAGCCATACACGCCCACCGGCAGCCCCACGCGGGAACACTCGGCGTAGTTGCGGGCAAAATATGGGTCGAGGTAGGGCTTGCTGGCCTTGCCCGCCCCGCTGTTGCCCATGGCGCGGATCATCACGCCGTCGATTTTGCCGCTGCGCTTCACCGCGTCCCAGTCGATGCGGCCCTGCCAACGGGATACGTCTAAGATGGTCTTATCAGCCATTTTCCTGCGCCTCCTTGTCCAGCTCGGCTTGTACGCGGGCCCGCCAGCGGGTCGGCACGTCGTCAATGGTAAAGGTGCCGTCAAACTGGTGGAGCTTGATTTGGGTTACATAAAAATCGATCATCTCTTAGCCCTCCTCTGTGGCATATGCGGCCAGCAGATCGCGCATAGCGGATTCCAGCGCGGCAAGCCGCTTTTCGGTGGTGGGAAGCTTTGCTTCTTGTTCCGCCTTTTCGCGGGCGGCGGCCTGTTCGGCCAGCTCCTCCGCCGTGTACAGAATGTACCGCTGCACTTCTACCTCTTCGTCATAGGCTTCCTGTGCGGCCACACCGGGCACGTCCACCACCTTGCGGACGTCCTTGCCGCCGTTGGGATACTCGGCGATGGTCTCGTAGTGGCTGACCTCTTCCACCGCTTTCACGGCGTCGTGATGGATGGTCTGGGTCTCCTGCTTGAGGTAGCCTTTCGTCAGGTCGGGGGCTTCGATGGGGTTGCCGTTACTGTCAATGATTTTCATAAGGTCTCCTTTCAGGCGACACGCCGCCAGATGTACATGCAGTATGCCGGGGGTTGGACGGTATTGGATGCGCCGTAGATCGGGTTGGAACGGAAAGCACTAAATCCAAAAGGGGCACCACCGGAAGGAATACCGACACCTGTCGTAACGCTATTATAAGAATCTTCTCCTGTAGTGCTTCCATTTTCATAGAAAGCTCCTGTTATTCTGCCTGAATCATCAGGAAAGCCATCTCGAAGAGCAGCGACAAATGTACCCTCAATATTCGGCAAACCTGCCTCTACCCTTGTACCAGCCGGGTGCGTGTCGCTTGCGCCCCAGATAGTGCAATCCTCGATACGCTCCCATGTGCCGCCGATAAAGCTTGCCGGGGATGTGGGGTCATCGCTAGTCCAGAATTTGATTCTGGCGAGGTCTTTTTCTCGCTGGGCAGCGAGAATTTCTTTGATTTTGGCTTCCACCTCATCCTTGCTGTAAAAGATGGGTTGCGGGGGGTCCTCGGTGCGGTCGAAGATAATGTCGCCCACGGCCGCAGCATCCGCCGGTGCGTTCTTAATGCTCAGGGTCTTATCCGTCCCCGCCTTGACCCCGGCCTCTTCAGCCGCCTTCTTGGCGGCTTCCTCATGTCTGGCCGCGTTGCTCTCCGATATCGCCGCCGCCGTTTTGGACTCTTCCGCCGCGCTGGCCGAACCGGCTGCTTTCGTGGCACTTCCCGCCGAGGCGCTCTCGCTCCGGGCGGCTGCGGCAGCGGAACCGGCAGAGGCGGAGGCGCTGCCAGCGGCGTTGCGCTCCGACGTGGCAGCGGCCTTTTTGTACGCTTCGGCGTTTGCCTCCGACTGTGCCGCTGCGGTCTTGCTGGCGTCGGCCTCTTTGGCGGCGGCGCTGGCCGTCTCTTCCAGCGCGTTGATGCGCTCCCGCGCGGACGCGATCAGCTCCTCCGTCGGGATGCCCGTCACGCCGTCCCGCATGACGCCGCAGAGGGCGGGGTCGAGCCGGGTGTCGGTGATGTTGCCAGCGACGATGGTGGTGGAACCGGCGGGTCGGGTGATCTGGGCGAGGCACAGGTCGTACAGCAGCGCCGTGCGGGAGATGCCCGGCGCAGTGGGCTGAGTGTCGGGGGTGCCCTGCAATACCAGCAGGGAGGACTTGCGGGCCGCTGCGTCGTAGCGCAGCACGATGCGGTCGATGCGGGGGCGCTGGCCGTCCGCAAGGGCGAGGGTCAGGGTCTCGGCCTCCCGCATGATGACGCTGTAGCCCTCAAACCGGGCGGGGTGTACCCAGCCCACGCCCGCGCTGACGGTCACAGACAAGCCGCCCGCCGCGGTGACGGCGAAATCCTCCTCGCTGCTGTACACGCCCGACGTGCGGGTGGCGGTGTACCCGGCAGCATCGCGGGCGTCGTAGTCGATGCCGTTGAGGGGGTAAGTAGTAATAGCCAAAATTATCGCCTCCTGATAACGGGCGTGCCGACCGTGATTTTCCGGCTGACCGCGCCTTTTTTGCTTGTAGTCTCGATCTCTGTGATGCGGGCCTCAGACGACAGCCGCACCCCATCGACAATGCAAGTGACAATATCGCCCAGCTCTGCCCGGCCATCGTCGGCGATCTGGAAGCTTAGACTGTCGATTTTCTGCTTTTCCAGCAGTTTCTCGTATCCGCGCATGGCAAGGCGGTTGATATAGCTCTGGCTTGCGGTGGTCTCTCCGTCCTGCGGCTGGATGTCGCGGGCGTCAATCACGATCTCCCGCCGGGCGTTTCCAATGCTGGCAATGTCACCGACGACGCACTTTGTGCGGGTATCGCCCTCGCCGGAGCCAAGAACCAGCGCTACATTGGCATAATCGGTATCGGAGATTTTGAGCTGGACTTGTTCGAGGTTGCCATAGATCTTGCGATATTTGAGGTTTGGATTTCGCGGAGGCTGGTAGAGCCCAAACAGCAGCTTTTTTCCGTCGTTGCTCCCCACCATCCGCACCCGGAACCCGATATCGAGTGCCTGACAGATGGTCTCAGCATACTCATAGAAGCTTTTCCCGCTGAGCTGTTGCGCATATGTGACTGTCAGCCCCGCCGGGTCGTCGAGGCTCAGCCGTGGCAGCGCTCGGCCCTCGGAAAAGCACTCTTCAAAGAGCGCTCGCAGGGCGGGCTCTGCCGTCTGCTGACTGATAACGGTAGTGCTGACCCGTCTGCGGAGCAGGTTGGTCAGCGGGTAACCAGTTGCGACCCATGTGTGCCCGCCGGGTTCATTATACCCTGCGGTCAGGACGACGGCATTTTCGGTGCCATGCTCACGCAGATACCGGCCAGCCGAAAGCAATTGCGCGTTTTCGGCGGTGTTGTCCACCTCGATCAAAAACTTGCCTTCGGTGTTGTATCCACGTTTCCACGTCATGCTGCGCCATGTGTTCACCTGTCGGATCGTCGAAAGGGTATCCGGGTCGATCACATCAAAAATCATCTGGATACACCCCCATATAAGCCGCATAAAAAGAGATCGTGCACTGCAAACTTTCTTCACCGGAGTCTGCTCCGGCTCGGAGAATGTTGTCACCTGCTGCAAGCTCGAAAAGGCTGCTGTCATCATCCAGAAAGGCAAAAGCATCGGTTTCGGTCTGATGTTCCACCCGGACAACGGCCAGATGGTCGTTGTCATGATAAACGCGCAGAGTCTGGCCCACCGTCAGTGTCGTCAAAAAGCGGAGTTTTTCCAACGTCACCACATTCAGCAGCACCGGATTTTCCACATTCCCACCAACTGCCGAAAATTCAGCCATAAAGGTGGCCGGAAAATCGCCGTCATTCCGAACGTTCACAAATGCGCTTGCATTTTTGACGCCGAAACGGTGGGGCGTGGAATAATTGACCGGGAACCGGAACGCTGGAGAAAATCCGCCTAAAACAGCTTGCGTTGCGTCCAGCCGCTGCCAATATGGTTTCCGGCAGTAGAGCATGAGCGAAAAGGTGCGCCCGTTCCGGCTGCCCGCTGTGCGGACGACGTAGGGCGATTTTTTGACCACGTGCTCCGCAAAATAGAGATCGTTCAGGATCAGACGTCCCTCCGTGAGCGGCGGCAGTGCGGACAGAAGCTGTTTCGCCGCTGCGGTGCTCAGGCACTCGCCGCTGATCGTCCGCAAAACCCCGCCGACGGTCTGCGAGTCAATGCTTTCACCCACCTGATTGACGCTCTGACTTGTGGAGATATCCACATCCACGCCGCTGATCGGGTCAAGATTGCCTTTCAGACCAGAGCCGGGCACGTTGATGAGCACTTCGCGGCCATTGGCGGTCTGGATATCGATTTTATAAGCCAACGAGAGCACTCCTTTCCGCTTCCCAGATCGCCTCCCGCATCAAGTCCGATGCGGTGGCGTCGGTGTTGGTATAGATATACTGCACGACCGTAACGCCCGGCGTGGGCTCCTCTGTGGTGGAGCCGCTTCCAGAGCCGCCGGTGCCGGAAGAACCGCTCGAAGAGCTTCCTCCGGGGTCGAGGGGCGGCATAGACGGAGCCGGTGAACTCGGTGTAGGTGTCGGCTCGCTGGGGGTCGCGATGTTCGTGGATGCGCCTTGCTTGTCGAGGTCGGCTTTGGTTTTTGCCAGCGTGACCAACAAGGCGGCCAGACCGGCAGCCGCAACAGCCGCCAGCGCAAGGCCCACAACAGGCGTTGCGGACAGTGTTGCGATCACAGCAGACAGGACGCCGCTCAGTGCGGTGCCGATCGTGGAGACAACGCTGCCGACTGCAACAAACAGTTGCGGGAAGTATGCCGTAATTCCGCTAAAAAGCCCTTTGCCCAGCAGCTTTGCCAGCGCGGACAGAACCGGCGTCGATTGCGACACGGATTGATAGAGGCCGTTTAGCCATTTTGCCCCGGCTGTAACGATGGTGCCGGAATACTGGGAGAGTGTCGCGCTCAGCGTTTTGGCAACGCTGGCACCGAGCTGGAAAACGCTCTGCCACCCGCCCGTCGAATAAGCGTCATTGAGGGCGGTCAGCCAACCGACAACGGTAGTCTCCGCCTTTTCCTTTTGGTCGGTGCTCATGCCGTTGTATACTGCTTCCGCCACAAACGAGCCGACGCTTTTCCAGTCCTGCTTTTTGACGGCAGTATACAGATTTTTGATGGAGCCGATGGGGCCGTCGGAAATCAGTTTGGAAATTTTGCTGGACAAATCCGAGAAGGGCGTCGCAATTTTTTCCGCCGCTTGCTCCGCCGCCTCGGCCACAGCGGGGGTGTTCTCGGTGATGCCGTCCGCAAACTGCTGCATCATCTCCGGCATCCACTGGTCATCTCCGGCCAGAGGGCCTTCGTCGGGGGTCGTATGGTGCAAAAATTTGGCGACCGCACCGGCCACATCCTTTGCTGCATCGGCCACAGAGCTGATCTTATCGCGGATGCCCTTGACGATATTGGCCACAAAATCAGCGCCCCAATTGAGCGCCTTCTGGATCAGCTCGGCAATTTCTTTTCCTATTGCTTCGACGATTCGGACGCCAGCGTGAGCAATGTCGGGCAAATGCTGGATAATTCCCTTGAGCAGAGCCGTAACCAGCTTCACTCCCGCTGCCAGCAGTTTTGGGGTATTTTCGGTGATTGCCGTCACGAGATTGAGAACCAGCTCGCCGCCGGTCGCCAAAATCTCGTCCATGTGGCTCTCAATGTAGCCGGTCAGTCCGGTTATCAACTGCGTCGCGCTGTTTGCCAGCTTTGGGATTTCCGTCACGATCCGACCCGCAAAATCAGAGATGATCTCAACGGCGGCGTTTGCCATGCCCACGATGCCATCCTGTCGGAAGCCGTCTGTGATCGCGGTCATCGCTTCGGTGACGTATGGCAGCACCATGGAGCCAACGGAGTTTTTGAAACCGGTGCCGATGGTGGTCAAGTCTTGCAGCGCATCCTTGAACGAGGCCGACGCGGCCACGGCGTCGTCGCTCATGACGCCGCCCAGCTCGTTGACCGCCTGACGCATTTTCTCGGTATCCTCTGCGCTGGTGTTGAGCAGCGGGCCCAGTTCCTGCCCTGCCTTGCCCAGCAGAGTGGTGGCGAGCTGGGATCGCGTTGCGCCCTCCTCCATACCTTGCAGTCCTGTGATGACTGCCGAGAACACATCCTCGGTAGACATCGACTTGACTTGGTCGAGGCTCAAGCCAACGGCCTGAAAAGCGGCCACCTGATCGTCTGAGCCGTCGGCAATTGCCTTGGTCAGGGTCTTCATGCCGCCCTTCATGGAGTCGATGGAGGCACCGCAGTGCCCTAAGATCGCATCCCACTCTTGATAGGCCTTTGCGCTGAGACCGAGCTTTTGGCTCTGCTTGTCGATGTTGTCGCCCACCGAGGCCACGCTGTCTGCAAACTTAAAAACCGCCGTACCGGCTGCCGTCATTGCGGCAGCGGCACCGGCGGCAAACTTTGCGGCACCCGCAACGGCCTTTCCCAGCGTTTCCTGCACCTTTTTCGCACCGGAATCGGTCTTGCTCAGGCTCTTATCGGCTTCCGTGCTGTCGATCAGGATGGAGCCGAACAGCCGGAAAATCTCAGTACCACTAGCCATTCTCGGTCCTCCAATCCAGATTGAGCAGTTTCAGAGAGTCCGTGACGATAGATTCGACTTTTTCCTTTGGTGCGGGCTGCGCGGGAAGGAGCGCGGCCTTGAAATCCTCAAAATGTGGATATGCCTCCTCATAGCGGAGATACCAACGCAAACGCAGTTGATCTTCCGCCGCGAATTTGAGGATTTTTGGCAGAAATGCCACCGTCTCCTCCCATGTCCACGCATCAAAAAAGCGGATGTTCCCGCCGTAACGATGCAAAACTGCATCCATTACTTCATCTGGATCAACCGCCACACCTTGCCGAAAAAACCGGCCAGATCATTCTCCTTCATCAACTCGCCGACCGCATCAGCCAGCTCGTTGATCTCCATCGCCTTTGCTGCGGCACCGTTCTTTTTCTCAAACGGCCCGGCCAAAAAGTTCCAGATGAGTTCCTCGGTCTTGGGGTCGGTTGCATTTTCCAGCAGCGTGCCCAGAAATTGCAGCCCCGCCGCGCTCTTGTCGTTGTTGGTTTTGGCCTGTTCCAGTTGCTTGCCAATGGCCTTGATGGGCTCCGTCAAGTCCAGAGCACGCATCAGGCGCAGCGCAGCAAAGACATCGCCGCCATTCAGTTTCCGCATTGTTTTGTCCTCCCTTATTCGGCCTTAGCGGGGTAGTAGATCACATAGGGCTGCTTGTCCAGATCGTCGGCGTCATAGTTCGCGTCAAACGTCAGAGCGATGGTCGTCTCTTTCTGATCCTGCGGGTTCATCGACAGGTCGCCGGTGTTGAATGCGTTAAAAATGGTCAGCACGATGGGCAGAGAGCTGCCGCTCAGCCGACCGATAAAGGACAGGCTGTCGATGTAATCCTCATCGTCCAGACTGTCTTTCGGGGTGATGACCTTGTAACCTTCCAGATCATTGGTGCCGGTGGTAATGGATGCAGCGGCCATGCCCATCTGCAAAATTTCCGGCGTGATCTCCTGCATGGTGGTCTGGAGGTTGGCCTTCCAGTAATCCAGAATCCAGTTGCCTTTCGTGTTTTCCGGGGTGCCGTCGATCTGGAGCCAGTGGCCAACCTTCGAGCCCGTGAACGTACCGCCGCCGGTCGTTGCGCCCAGCAGCTTATCGGGGTTCTTCCGAAGGCTCTCGTAGGTATCGGTTTTTGGGTTAAAATCGCGGACGAAAATGCCAGCACCCAACTGCAAACGGTCTTTGGTCTGGGTCGTTTGGCCGGTCATGCGCTTATGGTTAAAAAGTGCCATAGATGGTTAACCTCCCATCGCTAAAAATTCAAACGTTAAAAGTCGGATGGTGACGCTCTTGTCACTATCCTCAACAGGGGCAGCTCTGCCGTTGTAGAGATAATAGGTCAGCTCATCGGAACAAGATGAAAAAACATCCAGCTCATCCAGCAGGGTCTGCGCGATATGATCCACCTCAGAGGGCAGACCATTGCCGGAGATGGTGCAGGACAGCGTACCGCGAAGGGTGCTGTCGCTCGTCCACACCGTCGCGGTGTAGCAGATGCGCGGAAAACCCACCTCGCGGCTCCGCTCGTAGAAAACGGTGTCCACAGTGGACACTTCGCGGAGTTTTTCGCCAATGGCAGCGGTAAACCGCTCGAAGGTGGTACTAGTCGGTGTCATTTGGCTCCATCTCCTCGTCATCGATCAAGCCGAGGGCGCGGTTTTCGTCCTCGACGGCAGACAGGTAGTGTCCCTCTATCCTGCGTATCTCGTCAATGTTTTCCTGTACGGCGGTCGTCAAGATTTTCCTCGGCGGCTGGTTTCCGTCGCCGAGTTCCTGCAAAACGCCGTACCATGTATCGTGTTTAATACCGACCTGAAGGTCGGTCTCTTTCTTTCGCACCCACCAAGAAAAAGCCCCGCTTTTGCCATAAAAGCGGGACTTGATGGTGAGTCTGCCCATGTGCTTGCGGGCACCGGATGCAGTACGGGCCTGTTTGACGACGTACTTGCCAACATCGCGGAGGGCGGCGCGGCTGAGTTCCTGAATGGTGTACTTGGTCCGGTCGATGTTGGACTGGTAGGTAACGCCATTCTTGGCGATCTTCATGCCGCTGGGCGGGTTAGCCATCTTCATCCGCCCCTTTCCGCTGGCAGTGCAGCTCAATATAGTCGTCGGAAAGGTAGGTGCGGATGACGGTATAGGTAACATCACCCACGCGGATGCGCCGCTGCTGGGCATATTCCTGCTCGTAGATCGTGACGACGATCTCCGGGCGATAGCCGGAGTTTGCCGCTTGGTAGAACTCGGACGCCGTGACGCCGGACAGTGTGCCGATCACAGAGGTTTCCGTCTGCACCGCCACCTGTTCAGAGCGCTCGTTTCGGGTCAGTTCCTCGCCGATCAGCGTCACCTCAGCGTACTTTTTCATCCACCACCACCCTCTCCGCGTAACCAAAGGCCGTCATGAGCTGGGATTTCTGCTCATCATAGGACTCCTTGAGCCGGTCATAATCGTCCGACTCGCCGAAATGGGCCTTGCAGTAAGTCGTGACGGCGCGGGCGATGAGCGGCTTGTCCGGGTTGTCCCGCGCGGCCACGCCAGCAATCTCCAGATCATCCAGCGCTGCCTCGATGAGAGCAGAAAGCTCATCGTCAAACACTGCCGCCGTGATGCGCAGCGCCCGCTTGACCATTTCCAGCTGCGTCATAGGTCACACCGCCTTATCAGGTTTTAGCCGGGATTTCCAGCGCCACGAAGCCGCCCTTGACGACGACGTCAGCGCCCAGCTCCACATCGCCCAGAATGGTCTCCATCAGCTTGTTGAACGCGAAATCGGAAGAGACCGAGATTTCATAATCGCTGAACAGGTCGAGCTCCAGACAGGTCGGAATGCCGTAGAACATGGTTTTTTTGGCGTCAGAGGTATCCTCAGCAGTACCGGCGCAGGGCGTCAGGTTGTTGTTGAGGCAGTAGCGCACACTCAGGCCGCCATCCTTGATGATGCCGGTGTTGGGGTTGTCGGTGTCCGGGGTGATCTCATAGACCGGCTTCTTCTCGTTGGTGCCGCGCACGTCGCCGAATGCGATCAGGTCGGACTTGTGCAGGAACAGCACCGCGCCGCCCACAACGCTCTCATCGCCGCCATAGGCCAGCGCCAGCTTGCGCAGGGTAGTCGCATCAACAACGCCCTTGCCGCCGGTCTTGGTGGCCGCGACGGTGGTGTTGAGGGTGCTGGCCACGAGCTTCTTCGTGATGAGTTCGGCAGCGTTTTTGCGCAGACTCACGAGAGCCTGTTCGCGCACCTTGGCCTCATACAGCAGCGGGGACTGCTTCTTGACCTGCTTGCTGATATAGGAAAGCACCGCCACGGAGGTGGGGTTGATCGTCACGGTGTCGAACTGTGCCTCTTTGACAGTAGCTTCGCCGCCCTCGGTCTGGTCAGCCGCAGCGTCTGCATCCGCCTTGACATAGGCAACCACGTTGCTGCGCATCCCCTCGCAGTTGACGACCTTGACCATGTCCACAATGCTGGAGACTTTAGAGCCGATAAGATCATTGATACCGGACGCACCAGCGGGCGCGGCCAGCTTGCCGCTGCTCATCAGGGTGGCACGGACTTCCTTGGTGCTGATCTTCTCGGTGCGGGTCTCGGCGAACTTCTGAGCGCGGGTTTCGGCTTCAGTGGGCTCAACGGTCGGGTTTTCCATCGGGATACCTTCATCGCCAAACTTCTTCAACAGCGCCTTGCGCCGTTCTGCGGCGTTGTATTCCGCAATGCGCTTGGACACAGCATCAGCGTCTTTTTCCAGCTCGGCCAGCGCTGCGTCGTCGAGGGCAGGGTCTGCGGACTTGGTGCGGATTTCGGCAGCATAGGCGCGCAGCTCTTCGATGGTCATCTCTTCAATTTTCTTCATTTCTGTCACACTCCCAAAAGTTTCAGGTTGATTCTGCGGATGGTTTTCGCCCTCTTGAGTCGCTCCGCTCTGATCTCTCCGATCAATCCGTCCGAGAGATTCCGGGCACTGATCGATGTCGCGTCATTGGCCGGGAGGCTCACAGCGCTGACATCGTACAGCTTTTTGAATTTGGTGATCGTCCGGGTCAGGGTCACAAACCCAGTCTCGTGATCTTCGGTCGATTCGCGTTTGTCCTCGGCGACCGAAAAACCGAAAGACATCTTGTCGGTGTACCCGTCCCTGATCTCGGCAAACAACTGCCGCCCAATTTCGGTGCCGCTGAGATCTGCCGTGATTTTCAGACCCGTCCCGTCAGGGGAACAAGTCAGGGTGTTGTTTTTGGTTCGGGCGAAGACACGCCCAGTGTGGTCGTACTGGAAAATGACATCGGACATGTCGCAGTCCTTGAACGCATTGGGGTCGATCTGTTCCATAACCTTATAGTCCCGGCCCTCGAACAGTAAATAGGGCTGGTTGAAGGTAGCCGCGTAGCCCTCCACAATCATAGAGGAATCGGAACCCTCATCGGAGCGGACGGAAAGCTGCATGGCACGGTACTCCCGCCCATCCTCCAGCTTTTTCAAAAGTTTTTCATTTTGCATCTGGTGTTTTTTCTCCCTTCTTAGGCGCTTCGCCATTGTCATTGAGCAGATAATACTCGCCGCGGATGGTATAAGCTTTTCCCTGCCCGTCCGGGAGCGGGTCGAGGTTCCAAATTTCGCGAATCTCATCCCGGTTCATGATTCCCCGGTCGGCCATTTGGGCCGAAACGTTGAGCTTTTCGGTGTTGCTCATGTATTGCAGCCGGTTGCTCGTGGCCATGATCTGCGTTCCGCGTGCACGTTCGTTGTCGCTGAACAGCATTCGGCTGACAACATCGCTGAACTGGATTGCAAACGGTTTGATGCGGCCCTCGTAAAACGCATTCCACGCATCACCATAAGCTTTGTTTTGCAAAACATCTTCATTCACGCCGAAATAATCGAACACATTAGTCCGAATCCGCTCCATTTCCTCGTTGCTGGCAACATAGGGCGTATTATTCAGTTGCTGAACGTTGGTGTAGGTATTGGGGAAAAGCAGCATTCCGCCGCCTTCGCCCTGAAGATTTTCTTTGTTGAAATTTTCCCGCGCTTCTTTCAAGTCTTTCGCCGTTGCAAAATTCTTGAGCTGGGCCATAAAACGGAAGGAAGCTGAATTTTTAACAGCTTCCTGAATGCCCTGATTCTGGATGTTGATAAGATCCATTGTCGCGCTCAAAGCTTTGTTGTCTTCCCCGAACACATCGTTTTGATACTGGAATTTTGTCAAAATCCCGCAATCACTCATCAACGTGTCGGCCTGTTTCCCGTTTCGGAACGTATATCGAAGCAGCGGGCCGTTTGGTGTAGACAAAATCGTGCACATGTTGGGCATAAGCGGATAAATACCCGTGACATGGTCAAACTCATCTCTTATCTTGACGATAAAAGCAGTATTTTGCATATCCAAAATCGTTGAAAGCCTATACAAAAACTGCCCCCACGTCTGCCACTCGTTCGGCGCGTGGCGGAGTCTGGTTTGCAACTCCGGCTGTGCACTGCCCAGCACCTTGACGCTGAGCTTACTCACATGGTTTGCACTTGCGTGGACAGCGGCACGGATGACCTCGCTCTCGTAGAGTTCGCCGCCCCAGCTGGTAAAAGTCGGAGTGTACCCGTCCAGCAACGTCCAAAATCCCTGCGACGGCTTTGCAATTTTCTGTTTGCCGAAAATTGACTCAAAAAGTCCCATGATCTCACTCCTTGTTTTTCAGTTGCTGGCCAATCTCTGCGCCCCACTTCTGCCGAACGGTCATAGCGTCCAGCAGAGCAGCGCCACCGTCGATATGGTCGTTGACGCTGATCTTGACGGGGCGCATCCGCCCGCTCTCGACGTCGATCTTCATGCCCATGTTGAGGAGGTGGGCCTTGAGAAGGTCGTTGTCGCCGATGTCAAAAACGCCGTCTTTCATCAGGCCCTCGGTCTCGCGGATGACCGGCGTCAGGTTGAAGCCCTGAAAGACGTCATCCATCTGAAAGCCGTAGTTTTCCATGTCCTGCACCAGATACTGCGCGGTATAACGGTCATATCCGACTTTGAGCGGCAGAATCTGGTACTGCTCCACCAGCATTCGGAACCAGTCGAAGCAGTCGTGATAATCCACGAAATTCTCGCCGGACAGTTTCAGCAGACCGCGCTGGACATACAGCGGATACGGCAGACCGTCGCGGGCCGTGGCCTCTTCCAGCTTTTCGCTGGGCAGGAAAAATTGTGCGAAGACTTTCAGCCGATTGTTTTTCTCGACCACCGCGATGCAAGCGGTCAGGTCAGTGGTGCGGGACAGATCGATGCCTCCCACGCAGTAGCTGGAGCGGAAGTTTTCGAAGTTCAGGTGCTCGCCGCTGCACTTTTCCACGGCGTCGGTCGGGAGCCATGCCTGTGAGCTGTTCTGCTTGATGTTGCAGTATTTTGTGATAAATTCCGCCTTTTTGGAAAGGCTTCCCTCTGCCACGGCGATTTCTTCCAGTAGGTAATCCACCGAGACCGAAACGCCGAGGTTTGGGTTTGATTTGCGCAGCTCGTTGATATCGTTCCACTTTCCGATGTCGTCGATCATGTACAGAAACGGTGCAAGCCGCTTTTCGCGGGAATCGCCCAGCAAAAAGCGGGTGCTGCGCTTGATGAGCTCATCATAGATTCCCTCGTTGATGTAGCCTGCCGTGGAAATGCTCAGGATCAGCGGCTGACGCCGGGCACCGAGGGCCGACTTCATGACCTCGTATTGTTTCAGGCCCTGATCGCCGGGCCATGAACTGATCTCATCGCAGATGGTCAGCGAGGGATTGAAACCATCAGATTTTTTTGCATTAAAAGCAATCTTTTTGATAGAGCTGTTGCTCTCGGCTACATACAAGTCAGACTTGCGCCGTTTGATGCGCCGGGCAAGCTCCGGCTCGTTGAGGGTGCTCTGCCAAAACGCCTCATAGACAAGATCAGCCTGATCCAGCTTCGGAGCAACGCAAAAGGTCTTCGCGCCATACTCGCCATCCAGAAAGGTGCAGTAGGAAATGATCGCCGACGCAAACAGCGTTTTGCCGTTTTTGCGGGCCATAATAAGCACGACCTCGCGGAATTGCCTGTTTTCGTTGCCGTCCAGAATGCCGAACACCACCGAAACAAAAGCCTTCTGCCACAGCTCCAGCTTGATGACGTCAGAGCGTCCTTCGCTGTGGTGGCAGAAGGTCTCAATGTAGCGGATCGCTTTGGAGGCGCGTTTTTGGTCAAAGAAAAAGGACTGCTCTTGCAGTCCCTTTACAATATAGCGGTAGAATCGTTTGATCCACTGGCCCACGACGATGGAGCCGTCCTCAATGGCCTGATAGTAGGCAAAGATGTAATTATCCATCTTCCTGCATCTCCGTCAGCCGGTCTTTCGGCTCCGGGGGCTTCCCCAGCTTTTCTATGATGGTCAGCATAGTCTGGAGCGTGCGGTTTGCCGCGTCGGCGTGCTTCGGCAGCTCCTTGACCAGCGGATTTGCATAGATATTTTCACGGCCCTTGACGTACTCCTTTGAGGTAACAAGGCGGCCGTCCTCTTCGTCCAGCGCGTTTTTGATGTTCTGGATCACCCGCGCTTGTACGTCGTACTGCTCCACGGCTTGCAGAAAGAGAGCGTTTTTTTCCACGCCGTAATCCTTCGCCATTCGGAGCAATTTCGAACGAGTCGTGCTTTTCTGCGCCAACTTCCTGCAACTCCTTTCTTTCCAAAAAAATTCCTGAGACCCTGAGAGCGGAAAAATTAACCTTGCCCCTCGGTCTTCTGT
>ERZ1034917.594-NODE-594-length-31495-cov-23.022615_pt1 | contig 31495 bp, 45 predicted proteins | sample MGYA00520605_ERZ1034917 | MGnify/ENA primary metagenome ERZ1034917 (study PRJEB33766, sample SAMN09781784) | gut metagenome | biome: gut microbiome | host: Homo sapiens | place: Madagascar | study: EMG produced TPA metagenomics assembly of the PRJNA485056 data... | reverse complement strand
TGAGCTCATGCAAGAAGCACCTCGCAGTGCCCCGAAGGTGAGCGAGGGCGAGGAGAACGTGCAGGGCGGTGAGCTCATGCAAGAAGCACCTCGCAGTGCCCCGAAGGTGAGCGAGGGCGAGGAGTATGTCGACGTAATGCTGTTCAAGGATAACGGCAGGTATAAGGATGATGTGCTGGTGTGCGTGAATGGCGAGAGTTGCCAGATCAAGCGCGGCGTGCGCACAAAAATCAAGCGCAAATTCTTCTGGGCCATCCAGAATCAGATGCGTCAGGACGCGAACACCGCAAACATGATTCAGGAGCTGCACGAGGATTTTGAAAGCGCTGCCCGCTCGCATAACGTGACGGTGTAACTGAATACTCCGCGAAGACCCGCAGGCAGTTGCGACACGGCGCAGCAAGGAAGAGACAACCCTTGCTGTGCCGTTTTACATAAAGGAGGGCGAGAAAATGATTATCGAAAAGGCGTCTGTTTTTTCTGAGATCAATCTCGGAAGACAGGGCGAAAATCATGCGCGCAAGGTCGTTTTTGATGTGTTGCGCGCATGGCGCGACGAATTCGGCAGTGCAGGAGCAGCTGGGTTGATTGCACAGCGAGAAGAAGATGCGGAGCCATATCCTGTAGCGCTGGAGGAAGAAAATGGGATGCTTGTATGGACTGTCAGCGCGTCAGATACTGCGTATGCAGGGGAAGGAAAAGCAGAGCTGCGCTATACCGTAGGGAACACAGTTGTCAAAAGCTGCGTTTATAAGACCGTTGTGCGTGCGTCACTTGGTGATAGCACATCCGACCCGCCGGAGGCATACCAGAGTTGGGTAGACGAGGTGCTGACCGCGGCGGCGGGGGTGGAAACTGCGGTAAACAAGATGCCGTATATCGACAGCGCCACAGGAAACTGGTTCAAGTGGGATGCAAAGACGAACGCATTCGCCGACACTGGCATCGCTGCGACCGGCCCGCAGGGTGATACCGGCGCGACCGGTCCTGCGGGCGCGGATGGAAACCGGCTGTATGCGACGGCAAGCGAGCCTACCACCGCGAATAAGGGAGATTACTGGATCAATACCTCGACCTACAATATCAGCCAAGCCATGTACAGACGGCAATCGGACGGCAGCTACACCCTCTACTGGGTCAAGCTGGGCAACATCAAAGGTGCTACGGGCGCCACCGGTCCTGCGGGTGCAGACGGCGAGGATGGCGTGACGCCGCACATCGGCGACAACGGCAACTGGTTCCTCGGCGATACCGATACAGGCATTGCGGCGACGGGCGCTACTGGCCCGCAGGGGCCTGCGGGCACGGACGGCCATACCCCGGTCAAGGGGATGGACTACTGGACGGCGGCAGATCAGACGGAGATCGTCAATGACGTGCTTGCCGCGCTGCCGACATGGACGGGAGGGAGCTACTGATGGCCATTGACAAAGCAATCGATTCCGGCAAGCTGAACGGCGCGATGACCAGCACGGCGGACGCGATCCGCGCTAAGACCGGCGACAGCGCCTCCATTCCGTGGGACGAGGACAAGGGCTTTGCCGACGCGGTAACCGCGATCACGGTCAAGCCTGCCGACGTGTCCGAAAAGGATGTCAACTTTTACGATTACGACGGCACGCTGCTCCACGCGTGGACGCTTGCGGAGACTGCCGGAAAGACAGAGCTGCCCGAGCTGCCCTCGCATGACGGCCTCGTCTGTCAGGGCTGGAACTGGACGCTTGCGGAGATCAAGGCACTGGGCCGCGAGGTCAATGTGGGCGCAAACTACATCACAGACGACGGCAAGACGCGCCTATACATCCGCGTATCGGACGAGCTTGCCTCGACGGTATCGCTGGTCTTCGGACAGCAGGTCGACCACGGCGTGACGGTGGACTGGGGCGACGGCAGCGAGCCGACGACCTATAGCAGCAGCAACAACATGGTGCGGCAATCTCACCAGTACGCCGTAGGCGACTACGTGATTACCCTTGACCCCGCGGACGGCTGCGGCATGTTTTTAGGCCGAAATGGCTCCGGCGAGAACGTGCTGGGTACGATCAGTTTAGAGCGGCGCGCGTACTCCAACATGCTGCAAAAGGTGGAGATCGGGCACAACATGACAAGCGCTGGTATCGGCAGCTTCACATTCAACCAGTGCGGACAGCTGAAAACAATTACGCTGCCGACCAATATCATCGCCATCCGAAATAACGCGTTCGAGGGATGTTCGTCCCTTAAAGCGTGTATTGTACCACGCTATACGGGGATGCAGATTCTTGATGCCGCTTTTTACGCATGCGTTAACATGCACATTTTATCGGCTCCCGCGACAACTGTAACATTCGGCAATCAATTTCTGCGCCTGTGCCGTACGCTTAAGCCGATTACGATTCCCGACAGCATCACAAGCTTCGGAATTTACGCATTTACAAATAACGAAAACGCGGACAGGATCATCATTCCCGATACTGTGACAAGCATCGGCACCTCATTCGCCGATACCTGTACAACAATGACAGAGCTGGTGATTGGCAGCGGCATCACGGCAATTCCGGCAGGCTTCGCAGCAACCTGTTATGCATTGACCCGCCTGACGTTCCCGGCAGGCATTACCAGCATTGCGGCGAACGCGTTTGCCAACTGCCGAGGGGTGGAGCTGTACGACTTTACCGCCTGCACCGCAGTGCCGACGCTGGCGGCGGCCCCGGCGTTTACCAACATCAAGTCGACCTGTCAGATCAAGGTTCCTGCGGCGCTCGCGGACGAGTGGAAGGCCGCAACCAACTGGGCGACGTATGCCGATAAAATTGTGGGGGTGTGAACATGATCCAGTCAGAAACGATCAACAGCAATCTTATCCGGCACTACTCGGACGCGGGACTGCGCATCGAGCAGGTGGAGACGGGCAAGGTGTACGATGACGCGGTGGACACGATCCCCTGCGCCTACACCTACCGCGAAACGGACGAGCCGGTCGTAAGCGGGGACGAGGATGCAGCGGAGGAGGACTATCTCTCCGCCCTCGCCAGTCTGGGGGTGAGCGAGTGAAGAAGCGCGATTTGATCACCAAGACCAACGCAGGCAGGAGCGAGACGAAAGACGCGCTCCAGCTGCTCTATGACAACATCAACAAAGGTCAGCAGAAGCAGCTCGTCAAGCGGGACGAGATCAAGGCGCTGTTTGACCGCTACGGCGTGAGCTACAGCAGCTGACGGAAAAAGAGAGGAGACGAATATGGGAAACAACGCATTGACGTGGGTCAAAACATGGATCACGGCGACCATCGCTCTGCTGACGGCTGCGGAGGGATAACGATGCTGCTATTGAAAGCGATTCGTGATGCGGACGCGCTGCGTCCTAATAAGCTGAGCACTGTGCGTAAGGCGGAAATGCTCATGGAGTTGGAGCATCGGTTTGCCGAAATGATGGGAGCTCCGGCCCCCGCCCTCTCCATCAATACGGGAGACGACTCTGCGAGCGTCACAGACATGGAGCTATTGATGCCGGACGGACACAGCGAGTGCTATTGTCTGTATTTGGCGGCGAAGCTCGATGCCTATAATCAGGACAGTGCGCTCTACGCCAACGACCACGCGCTCGCCAACGAAGCAGTGGCCGACGCTATGGCATGGTGGCGGCGCGAACACAGAAAAGAAAGCAAGGGCAACTGGAAGGTGATGTAAATGCCGACGGCGTTTCAGTTGGTGGAAACCAGTTTTCCCCAACCCGACAGCAAGAATACCGAGCAGAAGATCGACGGAATTTACGACTATCTTTTCATCCTGCTCGAGCAACTGCGGTATACGTTGTTTAATCTGGATGACAGCAACGTCAATCAAAATGCATTGAGTGATTTTATCCAGAATATTTCCGACCCAATTTACGCGAAAATCGAAGATACGGACAAAAACGTAAATGAACTGAGCGTCACCGCGCAAGGCCTTGCCGGGAGGCTCACCAATGCGGAAGGGGATATTACTCAGCTCGGGGCAACCGCGCAAGGATTGCAGGCGAGCATTACAAACATCAACGGCAGCATCACCAACCTGACCGCGGATATCAACGGCCTGCGCGCGACGGTGAGCGGAAAGATCGATGGCAGCGAGGCGCAGACGCTCATCAACCAGACGATCGGCGGCATTACGCTGGCCGCAACGAGCGATGGAAGCGGGACGGTGTTCAAACTGAGCAGCGGCGGCGTCGAGGTCGCCTCGACCGGCAATGTTGATCTGCACGTCAAGAGCGTGAACATCGACGGCGACGTGACGGCGGCGGCTCTGATCGGCGACACGGTAGCCATCAAGTACAGGTACCTTGACAGCTACCTGCAAACCGTCGAGGGTATTGCGGGGTATATCACAACCAATGAAACGACGACCGGCGGCGGTCTTGGGATTGCATCGCAAGCAGGCCTGCGTCTGACAGCGGGCAGCGGGTCTAACGTGTTTCTTGCGAGCAACGGCGGCAATAGCGGGCCGTTCATCACGCTTGATTACGGCAACGGAAACGTTCAACTCGGCGGCGGGCGGCTGGTGATCGGCTCGGAGATGTACGGAAACAACCCGCCCAGCAATCCCGTGCAGGGCACGCTGTACTTCCTGAGGAAGAGCTGATGAGCTACAGGCTGAGAATCTACGCCCCTACAGATGAGGGTATCCGAGCCGTTCAAGTACTTGACAATTCGCTCCGCGTTCTCGCGGAGGCTTCTCCGCAGGGCACAGGGCAATACTGCATCGATATGCAGGTCAGTGATACCGTTCAGATTCGGCTTAGCTTCAGCGACGGGAATGCGAATGTATCGAAATACTACGTCAACGTGGATGGCGTCACGACCGAGCACGAGCCGGATTGGGAGATTAACCAAGGCCTGTCGATGCCGTATGAATCGTATATCTTGGCCAACGACGTGCAGGTGCGCGTTGAGATGCTCATCACCGAGACGTACTATGCCACCCTCGCTTTTGACGCCAACGGCGGCACGGGCGCGCCATCGGCCATTGCGGGCAGCATGGTCAACAGCAATCCGTATGTGCGCTTTGTCATTCCGGCAGACGTTCCCACCCGCTCCGGTTATGCGTTCGTCGGATGGAACCAGCAGGCGGACGGCAGCGGGACGAAGACCTTTGCCCCGGGCGACTATTTTGATGGCTGGGGACAGACCACCTCGCCCGGCCCGACGCACTGGCTCTACGCGCAGTGGACAGAGGTCACGAGCGACGTGACGGCGATCGTCTATGATGCTGCCACGGGCACGTGGGGCGAATACACACCAATCATCTATGCCAGCGGGTGGTATCAATACGACCCTACATTTTCAGGAGGTTAACGATGGATAAGATAAGAGCAGAGGCGACGCAGGCGATGAAGCTTATCAGCATGCTAAACGTTAACGGCGACGCCGTAGATGTGGTAGCGGCGGCACGGCAGTCGCTGCGCAATGTCATTATGCTTTGCACCGCGCTGGAAAAAGAAAGCGAAAAGAGTGAGGGCCCAAATGAAATTGCCTGAAATCAATGCCTACCAAAATCACCGTGCGCAGCAGGAAAAGTTTGGCGGCATCAATCATACATTTGGTGCTTCCGGCGGCGAGCTCTACGACATGGAGAATCTATCGGCGAGGTATTTTCCACTGCTTTCTCCGCGTGCGCCGCGATACACAGTGCGCAAAGATACGGAAGCGGGGCACGGCATTTTCTGCGCAGGCAAGCTTTTTGAAGCCATCGGAGCGGCGCTCTACGTGGACGGCGTGGAAAAGGCAGCACTCAGCGAGAATGAAAAGACCTTTTGTGCACTCGGCGAGCGTGTGCTGATCTTCCCTGATAAGCTCGTCTATGAGAAAGACGGAACAATCAAGTCGATGGAGGCAAGCTATAGCGCCGCGGGCCTGACCTTCGGAAGCGGGACATATGCCGATGAAAAAGCGGAGGCAAACAGCATCACGACGACTGGGGATCCTTTCCCGTTCAATGTTGGCGATGCAGTGGCAATCTCCGGATGCGAATCCATGCCGTACAACAACCGAACCCCCATTATCCGTGAGATCAGCGAGGACAAGAAGACGCTGCGCTTTTATGAAAACACCTTCCGACTTCCCGATGGGCAGGAAAGCGTAACGGAAACTTCAACGGTTACCCTCAAGCGGAGCGTGCCCGACATGGATTATGTCTGCGCAAATGAAAATCGCGTATGGGGCTGCAAGGGCGACAGCATCTTCGCCTCAAAGCTCGGAGATCCGTACAACTGGAACGCTTTCGAGAATCTTTCCACCTCTTCTTTCAGTGTGGAGAGTGGCACGGCGGGAGAATTTACAGCTTGCGTTAGTTTTCTTGGCTATCCGTGCTTTTTCAAGGAGGACAAAATCTTCAAGATGTATGGCACAGTGCCAACGAACTTCCAGCTGATGTCCAGCGCTGTGCTGGGCGTGATGGCAGGAAGCCACAAAAGCCTCGCCGTCGCGGGGGAAACACTTTTTTATCTATCCAAATCCGGCGTGATGGTCTACAGCGGCGGCATGCCTCGATGCATTTCACAGAATCTCGGAGATGATGCGCGTTTTTCCGATGCGGTAGGCGGGAGCGACGGCCTGAATTATTACGTCAGCATGAAAAACGGCAGCGGCAAGACGGCGTTTTACTGTTACAACACGACCAACGGGCTATGGCATAAAGAGGACGGGCTTGCGTGCGTGCAGATGGCATACAAGGATGGAATCTATGCGCAGACCGCAGACGGATGCGTTCTGCTCGGAAACCCGCACAGCGTCCCGACGGGTGCGGTGCAGGAGAGCGCAGTCATGAGCCTTGCAGAATTTGCAGACTACGACGGCGGTTCGTTTGATGCAAAGCATGTGCAGCGCGTGCGGGCACGTATTGAAGCGGAAAAGGGCTGTGAGATCGTGATGCTTGTGAAGTTCGACAGCGGGCCGTGGGAAGAGATTGACCGCATCGGGCCGCAGGACAAGGATACTAACATTCTTTCCTGCCCCATCCGGCGCTGCGACCATTTCCGGCTCCGGTTCAAGGCAAAGGGGCAATACCGGCTCTATGCACTGGAATATGAATACGTCGCTGGCGGTAGAAAGTGAGGGGGTAAAAAGTGAGCAGGTTTAACCACAAAGAAACGGATTTGAACTTAATTACGGATCAAAACGATCTTGATCTTATTCAAAAATATACGGAAAACTGGAATAGAGCAAACGCTGCTGGCGATGAGGCAGGGAAGCGCGCCGCGCACGACGCGGCGGAAATGATCCGGGCGAGGTATCAATATTCCGGAGGCTCGAACGGTAACGATTATATCAGGCTGGCAGGGGAAAACAGGGCCTCTGGCAGCGGCGGCCGTAGTTATGATACAAGCTGGTTGGACAAACTGAACCTGAATGATGGCGGCTATACTTATGATGCAAATGGCAAAATCAGTTCGGCCCTCGATGCATTGCTGAACCGCGAAAAATTCAGCTATGACGCGGCGAGTGACCCTCTCTATCAGCAGTATCGCAAGCAGTATACGCGCGAAGCAGACCGCAGCGCGGAAGATGTGTTGGGCAAGGCGGCGGTTATGACTGGCGGAATGCCATCTACTGCCGCCGTCACGGCAAGCCAGCAGGCGAGCGATTATCAGATGTCGCAGATGACAGACAAGATCCCCGAGCTTCAGCAGTTGGCGTACGGGATGTATGTGGACAAGCTGAACGCGGACCGAGCTGACTTGAATACGCTGATCGGCCTTGAGGACAACAACTATAATCGCTGGTTGGCTGATCGTAACTATCGCTACCAGCTCGGGCGCGACCTCGTAAGTGATCGGCAGTATCAGGACCAGCTGGACTATCAAAAGGAGCGCGACGCCATCGAGGATGCACGCTATGACACGGAATGGCAGTACAAGCTTCAACAGGCCGCGGCGCAGGCGGCAAGCAGTGGGAGCTCCCGTCGTTCTTCCAGTGGCACGTCCGGAAGCGGGATGGACTACGAGGGCCTGTTTGCTGCGGCGCAAGCGAGTGGAAACCCGAAGAGCTGGCTTGCACAGAAGGCAAATTACCAGAAGTACGGCTTTACATCGTCGAGCGGGCTATATTCTGACTATGAAACCTGGCTTGAGAATCAGGAAAATTCCGAGTATAACCCCTCTTATTTTAGGGCAGCAATGAGCAGCCTTAGTTCACTGCTTGCGCAGGGCAAGACTGATAGCGCGATCAACGGCATTCAATCGTTTTGGGATAAGCTGAGCGCGGCACAGAAGGAACAGGTGCGCAAGCTTGTGGAAAGCTATGGAGGGTCGATTGATGGTTAAAGTAACGTTTGGCAATAAGAAACCGGCGCAGAAGGAAGCTGTGCCGGTTTCCCCTACGCAGGAGAAAACGAGCGGCGTCAAGGTGACGTTCCCGAAGGCGGAGAGCACGCAGCAGGTAAAGCCATTCGGCACGACGCCGAAGGCGAGCGCACCGCAGCAGACGCGGACGACGAAGCAGTCGGACGCGACTTCCCCGATGTTCCGTGCGAAGGATGGCATCGGGCAGTATGGCAAGGGAAACGTAGACCTTTATAACCGCCCGAAATATCGCAATAAAGACGGCAGCATTTTAACCGTAGATAGTGCAAGCTATAACATCGACGGGAAAGAAGTGCGTCTCCCCTCTGTGTGGAATAAGGATGGTGCGCCGTATCACAGCCAGAACGACGAGGAGATTTTGCAGCACTACGAGGACACGGGAGAATATCTCGGTAAATTCTCCACGGCGAAAGAGGCGGATGATTACGCCGAAAAGCTGCACTTAGAACAGCAGAAGCGATACACCGGCCCGTTTCAGAGCACGCTTGCGCAGGACTTAGCGCAGGGAGCTTTGCAACAGCGGGAGGCGAAGAACTACCAGAGCGAGGATGCCTTCAATCAGCACGTGCAGGACGTAAAGACGCCGACGGTCGCGCAGCGCGTTGGGAACATGCTCAAAGGCTCCGGCAAGACCTACGGCGCGGGGTTCGTTAACCTCGGCAGCATGGTTGCACACGGGCAGGTTGGCACAGCAATGTCGCAAGTCTACAGTTCCCAAGTAGAGATGTTGGATGAACAGATTGCGGCACTGGAGGCGACGCTGAGTGACCCGACAATGACGGCGCAGGATATCGCCAATACAGAAGAGGCGATCGCTAATGCGAAAGCTCAGAGAGATCTTTATGCAAAATCTGTAGAAAGCGGAGAACGGACAGCGGAAGAAATCTATAAAGTTGCAGATGCAATGGCCGACAGTGGTGCAAAGGATATTCAGCAAGCAAAAAAAGGCCTCGGCAAAGCGGGGCAGCTCGCTGTCGACGTGGGGGTTGCAGGCACACAGATGGCTGCTGATGCTGCTCTCGGGGCCGTGACAGGTGGCAGCGCGTTAGCGCCAATGTTTGTTCGCAGTGCAGGCGGCGGCGCGCAGGAGGCCCGCAGACAGGGAGCAACGCACGAACAGCAGGTCAACTATGGCTTTGCGAGTGGCGCGCTCAGCGTGGCGACCGAGAAGATCGGCAACGCGGCGGCGCCGTTCAAGAAGATGTTCGGCAAGGGCTTCTTGGATGACGTCATCGAGCGGGCAATGCAGGGGCTCAACAGCAGCGCGGCGGGCAAGATCGCGCTGTCGTTTCTCGAAGAGGGCGGCGAGGAGGCCATTGAAGACCTCATTCAGCCGGCCTTGCAGATGATCTATAACGGCAAGACGCTCGGCGGGAGCTATAGCGAACTGGAAGCGTCGGAAATTCTGAACGACTTCCTCGTCGGCGGCATCCTCGGCGGGCTTGGTGGCGGCGTGGAAGCCATCGGGAACCGCGGCGGGCGCTATTATGACAGCCGTACCGAACTGCCGAAGACGCAGACGGAGACGCGCAGCGACGCGGAAATCGTGAACGGTATTGCCGACCGGCTCTTTGCCCGCTATGACAGCATGATCGGTGAGAGCGGGCGCAAGGCGATCCGCGGCTCGTATCAGGAGGGTAAGGACACAGCGGAGCACGTGAAGGACTTTATTCCCGCCTATAATGCGGGCGTGGAGGGCAAGGCGAATCCGAATCCGACGAATGAAACGGCCTACGCGGGCTATGCCGCGGGGCAGAACGACGCGAAGACCGAGGCACGCAGGAAGACTTTCGCGCAGGAAAACGACGGCGACATCGGCCTTGTCTACGACGATTACGTTTCACGTGAAATGGACAACGCGACGGCAGATGAGATCAACACCGTTGCAAAGGCGCTCGGCGTGCGCGTGCGCATGGCGGATGAAGTGCGCGGCGGCACGGCTAACGGCGTGATCGAGGGCAACGAAATCCGCATTGCAAAGGACGCGCAGGATCCCGTCATGCAGGTCGTCGGCCATGAGTGGACGCACAGGGTACAGGATCTTGCGCCCGAGCAGTACACGGCGTTCCGAAACGCCATCATGGAAGACCCCGACGTTGCCGAGGCGGCGAACATCCTGCATGAGCAGTATAACCGCATGGGTGTTAAGACCAGCATGGATGAAGCGCTGGACGAGGCTGCGGCGAACTACGCGGGCGAGATGATCGCCAACACGGACGTGCTGAATGAGTTTATCCGCAGACACAGCGAAGACCGCACGCTGCTTGAAAAGCTGCGCGACGCCATCCGCGAGATCGTGGGCAAGCTGACGGGCAAGGCCAAGAAGCAGGCGCAGACGGCGGAAGGGCTGTTGCAGCAGGCATTCGAGGCGGCGGCGAAGAACAACCAGAATACCACGAACGAAGGCGACACGAAGCGCTATTCGCTGAAACCGGTGGAGGACTATATTGCGAACCTTGATGACACGACTATTGAAGACCGCAAAAAGGATATCTCTGTCGATGAAGCAATCGACGCGCTTTATGCGCAGAAGGGCCTTTCTTATCGCTTTTACAATGACGAGGATCCCATGTCCCGCGCGGGCTATGCTATGTTTTCGGATGACCCTGACGCAAACGGTTCTGCCTATGGTGGGAACCATCCGAAAGCGTTTTCGGTCGATGAAAATGCACTGACGGACATTTCGGATATTACGCAGAAAATCATTGATGCGCGCCATAATACGGACGAAAAGACACCGTGGATTTTAGAAGACTATGAAGGCGTGAGCGATGAAGAATTTGCGGCGCTTTTTGACCCTGACGATATCGTTGACAGCGCTGCGGCGTATGACGATGAAGCGCTGACTTCGTGGCTTTGGGATAATGTCTTAGAGCCAAATGATATCAAGGGGATTAAAACAAACGACGGAGCTGTCGCATTTTCCTCCGATATCATCAAGCGGAATCTTGCGGCAGAAGTGGCGTTTGACCAGAGTTATTCCCTCAAGGGCACGGAGAACGCGCAGGAGCTCGCGGCGCTCAAGCGCGAGAACGAGACTTTGCGCCAGCGCGTGGATTACTGGAAGGGTCAGACGCGCCGCAGCGAGGGCGTGCGCACCGACAGCAAGAGCGTGCAGCAGGCGGCAAAGAAGCTCGTAAAGGATTACAGCGCAGAGATCGACAGCAGCGAGATCGCAGGCGACCTTGCGAGCCTGTACGATTACATTGCGCGCGGCGGAGACGAAACCGGCGAGCTCACCTACACCGAGGCGAGAAGCCGCGCGGATTCTATTGCCGAGCGCATCGCCGAAAGCACCATTGCGAAGGATGATGAGATATACCGCGAGTACAGCGAGCTGCGCAAGTTCCTCAAGGATACGAAGCTAACGCTCTCTGCCGAGGATGCGGCAGGCATCACGAACTATGCCGACCTACGCCGCGGGCTTTTCGGCAAGGTGAATCTCGGCAAGGGAGAGCGCACAAACGTCGATCAGGTGTATTCCGAGCTGGCGGAGAGCTACCCCGAGTTTTTCAGCGAGACGCACGAGAACAATGTGAGCGACCAGATCAACCGCATCGCGGAGGTAGCGAACGAATTGTACAACGTTGGCGAGTATAACCCGTTTGAGGGCTACATGGGTCAGGCGGTCAGCGCTATTTCCAACGACATCATGGAGCGGTTCTTTGATCTGCCGCAGGCGAAGAAAACCTTTGCCGACGTGCAGGCGGAAAAGTTGGAGGTGGCAAAGGCAGCGGGCCGCAAGGCCTCTGCGGATGCAAAGCTCGCCGGACAGATGGCGCAGGGGCGCACGGACGCGGCGAGACTTCGCCGCACGCAGGAGGCATTGCAGAAGGCACGCGCACAGCGGGTGGAAGAGTTGGAGGCACTGCGCAACCGTTACGCAACGCGCCGCGAGGGGCAGAAGCGCCGCGAACTGCGCGCGAAGATTACGCGGCACGCGAAAGACCTGTCAAAGAAGCTGCTGCGCCCGACGGACGCGAAGCATATCCCCGATAACATGCGTTCTTCCGTGGCGGCGGTGCTGAACAGCATCAATCAGGAGAGCGCTTACAGCGTGGACAAGAACGGTATGCGGGTCCATGACGGCAGTGGAACGCCGACACAGCGCACCGAGACGTTCCGCGCATTGCAGGAGCAGTATCAAGCCATCTTGAAGGACAACGAAGGCGGGGATATGGTCATTGACCCGTCGCTGCTCGGTACGGACGGTTCGGACGGCCTCATCGGTCAGGTCATCAAGATGGGTGACCGTCGGCTCCCTGAGCTGACGCAGGAAGAACTCGGAACAATGTGGAAGACCATCCGCGCGGTGGAGCATTCCGTCTCGACGGCGGGCAAGGCACTTTCGAAGAGCAAATTTGAGACGACAAAGCAGATGGCGGACGCATTCAAGACCGATGTGAGCACGCGGCGGCAGAAGCTCGGCGGCAATATGACGATCAGCTTGGAAACGCCGTACACGTTCTTCGCGCACTACGGTGAAACAGGCAAGAACATCTACCGGATGCTTCGCAACGCGCAGGATCAACAGGAGGTCATGGCGCGAGACATCGCCGAGAAGACGCAGAAGGTGCTCGGCGACGAGCTGGGCGAGGCGGGCTTCAAGGATGTTGCGGGCAGGGCTATCCGCGGCGACCTGAAAGGCGCGCTGCGCGACGCGCGCGGCAGCGCCATTGGCAAGTGGGAGGCGGAGACGCACGATATCACCGTTGCCAACGGCGGCAAACTGACGCTGACGACGCCGCAGATCATGGAACTGTATCTTTTGAGCAAGCGCAAGCAGGCGCTCGGACATCTGCTCGGCGGCGGCGTCATTCAGCCGGAGATCAAGAGCGCGGAGACTGGCAAGACGAAGATACAGCGCGGCACGATGCAGGTCTTTTTGACCGAGGGCGACATTGAGCGCATCACGAGCAAGCTGACGGACGAGCAGAAGCGCGTGGCGGATGGCTTGCAGGACTTGACCGCGACGACGCTTGCCAAGTACGGCAACGACGCCAGCATGCAGGCCTACGGCTACCGCAAATTCACCGAGGAAAACTACTGGCCCATCAAGTCGGCAAAGGAAGGCTTGCACAGCACACAGGAAAAGGACAGCGGCAATGTGCGCTCCATCAAGAATATCGGCATGGCGCAGCAGGTGACGCCGAACGCGAACAACGCCGTGGAACTGCGCAGCGTGTTTGACACGTTCGCCGACCACGCCTCTGATATGATCGACTACGCGGCATGGCTTGCGCCGATGGAGGATGCAAACCGCTTTTTTAACTTTCAGTACCGCAACGACGCGGGCAACAAGACCGGCGTGAGCGTCAAGGGGCTGCTCGACGAAAAGGGCGGCAAGGGTGCGCAGCAGTACTGGACAAAGCTGATGGGCGACATTCAGAACGGTATCGGGGCGAAAGACTTTGAGCCCATGACGGACAAGTTTGCAAAGGGCGTCGGCAAATTCAAGGGCGCGGCGGTCGGCGCGAACATCCGCGTCGTCATCCAGCAGCCGACGGCGTTCTTCCGCGCGGCGGCGGTGCTCGACCCGAAGGACATGGCAAAGGGCATGGCCGGCGGCGTGACAAAGGGGAATGGCTGGGAGAAAGCGCTCGAGCATTCCCCTATCGCAATGCGCAAGGATGTCGGCAGCTTTGATATCGCGTCGCCGTACACGCTGAAAGAGCGCTTCTACGGCAAGGAGGGCGTGACGAACAAGCTGAATGACCTCGCAGGTGCGGCGGCTGGCAAAGCGGACGCCGTGACGTGGGGGAAGCTGTGGAACGCCTGCGAATGGCAGGTGAAGCGCGAAAAGCCCAATGTCCGCGCGGGCAGCAATGAATTTTACAGCGCGGTCAACGACGTGTTCTCCGACATGATCGACCAGACGCAGGTTGTCGATGGCATCTTGCAGCGCAGTAACATCATGCGCGGCAAGAGTACGCTTTCCCAGCAGGCGACGGCGTTCATGGGCGAGCCCATTATGAGCCTGAACGTGCTGATGCGCAGCTATGATGCGTTTCGTTACGAGGAGAACCCGGCGAAGCGCAGCAAGGCCCTCAAAAACGTCGGGCGCGCGGCGACGGCGCTGGTCGTCACGAACGTGGTGAATGCGCTGGCGCAGAGCGTTGTTGACGGGCTCCGCGACGATGACAGGGACAAGGACTACTGGGAGAAATTTCTTTCGGCCTTCACGGGCGTGGAGGGGGATGAGAACAGTGCATTTGAACTGATTTCTCACATCGCATTGGATGGGAACGTCGGCAGCAATATGAACCCCGTAACACAGATCCCATTTGCAAAGGACGTGTTGTCACTTATTCAGGGCTACGATGTGTCACGCCCTGATATGGAGGTTTTCTCCGACCTTGTCAATGCGACGAAGACTTTTATCGACAGTGCGGGTGGCAGTGGCAAGAAGACCCGCAAGGAAGCGACCTTGACGTTGCTCGCCGCGGCGAGCAAATTCTTTGGTCTGCCGGTATCCAACATCAAGCGCGACGTGATGGCGACGATCCGGACCATTGCACAGGCGAGCGGCAGTTTCGGCTTCCAGTACGAGGTGGAGAAGTTCAGCTACAACCTTGAGAACAGCAGCAACAGAAGCCGGTTTATCTCCATCCTCTATGATGCGCTGGAACAGGGCGATTACGCGACCTATGAGCGCATCCGCCGTGACCTAATGGAGCGGATGGGGCTTGACGGGGAGAGCATCCAGAGCAGCCTGAAAGGGAAGTACAAGAAAGCGTTGGAAAAGGACGAGGACTATCACCTGCCGCAGAAGGCGATGGATGCACTGGGGCTCCGTGACCGGTATGTTGACGAGGAAGAGAAAGACGATTTCACCGCCAGAGACTTGAATGCGGGTGCGTATAGCAAGTACGAATCGCAGAAAAGCGACGTTTACCGTACGCAAGCCGATAAGGCGACAAGCAACAGTGTGTTTCCGGGGCTTTCCGACGAGGGCAAGGACAATGCGCTCAACTATGTTGAATCTTACGCCGAGAAAACAGCACTGAAAGACAACTCCGGAGGGAAGTACGAGATCACAACAAAATGGATCCAGAAAGCGCAGGAGGCGCAGAAAAAGTACCATATCGACCCGGGTGTATTTGCTGTTTGTAAGGCGGCGGCAAGCGAGTGCGAAAGCCTGAAAGATAAGGATGGCGAAACGATCAATCTAAGCAAGGGCTTACAGATTATGGAAATGCTGTTTCGCTCGGGGCTTACAGAAAAGCAGCGTACAGCAATGTACGAATATCTGAGCGTGCCGAAGAGCATCCGCCATTGGAACCGCGCGCGGGTGGATGAACAACTTGCGATCATGCGGAAGAAGGCGGCGTGAAGAGAAAGAACCTGTCGGATATCCCGGCAGGTTCTTTTTGCCCCGTGGTGAATTTATGCAGATGACATGATAGGCTCAAGGGAGAGCACCATAAAAATAAGGGGGGCGGATCAATGGAAGCTACAATTATCTGCGCAATCATTTCGGCGGCGGCTACGGTCGTTGTCGCCGCTGTGGAAGCGGTGGCTGCGCGCGAGCGCAAAAAGGACAAGCAGGAGCGCGAGCAGCTTGCCCAGCAGCAGAAATTGCAAGAGCAGCTTATGCTTCAACTCATTCGTGGGAATTGGGCGGCTATCGCACTCGGTGAAGCGACGGCTCGTGCGGTGCAGCGCATCCCGGACGCCAAGTGCAACGGGGATATGCACGCGGCGCTGGACTATGTGTCGCAGGTCAAGCATGAGCAAAAAGAGTTTTTAGCTGAGCGCGGGATACATTCTATTCTGGATACGGGGGCGGCATGAAGAAGCTGAGAAAGCGAGACAAGTACGTCATCGCGGCAGTGCTGAACCTCTGCTGGTACTGTATCGCGGTGCTCGTACTGACCGCGCACGACAAAGTAGTGCCGGACAGCCTGACCGTCGCATGGTTTACGGCGTGGACGGCAGAGCTGGCGCTGCTGGCGGGAATCAAAATCAAGGGAAAGGACGAATAACATGGAACTGATTCGCAAGAGAGTGGCAAATCTTCTCAGCGTCAAGAGCCTTGTGACGCTGGTGTTGACGGCTGTTTTCGCCTATATGGCGGTGACGGGCAACATTTCGCAGGACTTTATGACCATCTACGCGGTTATTATCGCGTTCTACTTCGGGACGCAGTCGCAGAAGACGCAGGATGTGATCGACAGCAAGGGTGATATCGATGCTTAAAAGCGGCGATATCAAGTACCTGCGCGCAGACGTACGTGCAAACTGCCTTATCTTCCTGGATCTGTGCAAACAGGCGGGCTTACCTGCCAAAGTCACGGACACGGTGCGCGATGATGAGTACCAACGCTATCTTGTGAGCAAAGGCTACGCCCACAAAGACGCGATGCGTCCGACGTTCCATAGCGTCAAGGCGGGCCTTGCGTTTGACATCTGCAAGGATGTCGCGGGCCATGAGTATGACGACCCGTCGTTCTTCGCCCGCTGCGGGCAGATCGGCAAGCAGGTCGGCTTTTCATGGGGCGGGGACTGGAAGAAATTCCCCGACAGGCCACATTTTCAGTGGGACGATCATATGCGATACACGGGGAGCATGATCTTGGCGGGAAAGTATCCGCCGGAAATGGAGGAATACATGGATCAGGCAACGTTTAACAAGATGATGGACAGCTACTTTGCACAGCTGCGCACAAAGCCCGTCTCCACATGGGCGGCAAAAGACTGGGCGGCGGCAAAGACTGCTGGCATCACGGACGGCAGCGCCCCACAGGGGCTTATCACGCGGCAGGAAGCCGTGACGATGATCCATAGAGCGACAAAATAACGGCGCCCGATTTGGGCACAGGAAGGAGACGGACGGCGAAAGCCCACGCGAGAGCGCTCTGCAAGTCCCACGCGGGACATGGACAGTCAACACAAGGCGATCCGAGCAAAGCTTACCTCAATGGCTCCCACGCGAGCCGTGGCGTATATTCTTTCTTTTGAGCTGCCCGCAGATGAGGCGGCGTGCATCATCGAGTGCGACGTGCGGCGGAAATCCTACGCGCAGGTGTGCGAGGCGCTGCACCTGTCGCCGGAGGCGGTCAACCGCTGCCGCAGGCGGGCATATAAAAAAATCGCAGACGAACAAAGAGAGCACCGAGGTTAATCGGTGCTCTCTTTTTGTGCTTATATAAGGTCTTTTGGATTTACGCCGAGAACGTCGGCAATGGCGATCAGGTTTCTGGCGGTCAGGTTACCGGCATCGGCATCGCCCATCTCCACGCGCTGGATCTGGCGGCGGTTCACGCCGGATTTGATGGCGAGATCAGTTTGCGTGAGGCCTGCCATGCGGCGCGACCATTCGAGTTTTGAGATCGGGCGGTTATGACAGTCGCGCCCGTAATTGACCAGCGAACAGGCAGTGCAATCGCTTTCTGCGGACTGGCAGTCCGGATATTTCTTTCCCATAATACACCTCAAGCGTCAAGCTCTTCCGCGCTGCCGTTACCTGCGTCAACCAGATCGACAATCTCGCGAAGACAGGCAGCGGGATTTTCTTCGCAACCCTCCCAGCTGTCCGCAATGGGGTCGCCACCATCTTTGAGAGCAGCCAGCGTGTCGAGCACGAGGCCGCGATCAAAGTCACTCAGATAATAAACGCATTCGCCGTCTTCGTTCAAAATGGCAAGATGCAGGCCGCCAGCGTTGTCTTCAAACATGCGATACGTGTACTTCATGGTCATTTCCTCCTGAGGTTTTCCCTCTTGTTTATATCCCTATTGTATGCTAATATTAGCGCCCAGTCAAGAGTTTTTTGGAATTTGGCAAAATATTTTTTGACCAAAACTTGACCAAACGATGACCATTTGCGAGGCTCGATCCACGGTATGATTAAGGCAACAAAAGGAGGTGCGCGCATGGGATACTTTGGCAATCCTTATCAGCCCCAGCCGATTGGGTATAACCCCTACGGCGGATATGCCCCTGCAAGCCCACAGAACGCCGCAGGAGGGCCGCAGCCGTTTGCGGGTCAAATTACCCGCGTGAACGGAAAAAACGGCGCAGAGGCGTTCAGGCTCGCTCCCAACAGCTCCATTTTGCTGATGGACGAGAATGACCCCATTGTCTGGCTCAAGCAGACGGACGGCGCAGGATATGCCACCGTCACGCCATACACGGTCGCGCCGTATCAGGCAGCGGCGCCGGTGGATGTCAACAGTCTTGAAAATCGCGTGAAGAGATTGGAGGAAATGCTCAATGCCAAATCCGATGATGCAGATGCTGCAGGGAAGCAGCAAACGGCCAAATAACCCTCTTGCGATGATCGGTGAATTCCGCAAATTTGCCCGCGGCATGACGCCTCAGAAGGCGCAGCAGGAAGTCGAAAGGCTTTTGCAGTCCGGGCAGATGTCGCAGGCGCAGTTTCAGCAGCTGCAGGAGCAGGCGAAGGAGTTTGCGCAATTCCTGAAATAGACCGGTGCGCAACGGTTTATTGATAAAATTCTGATGAAAGGAGCTATACACAAATGGATAACGGTATGTCTATCAGCGATATCGCTGCGGTCACCCGTGACAATGACGGCTGGGGTAATGGCGGCGCATGGTGGATCATCATCCTCTTCCTGTTTGCCTTCATGGGCAACGGCTGGGGCAACCGCAATAGCGACTACGGCCAGTATGCCACTGCTGCCTCTCAGCAGGAGATCCTTTTCGGCCAGCAGTTCGGCCAGCTGAACGACCGCCTGACCAACATCGGCAACGGCATTTGCAGTCTCGGCTACGAGATGCAGGGCAATATCGGCCAGCTGGGCAAGGAGGTCGCGCTCGCGCAGAACGGCACGAACATGACCATCATGCAGACCGGCAACGACATTCAGCGCCAGATGGCAGACTGTTGCTGCACCACGCAGCGCGGCCTTGATGCCATCAACGCCAACATCGACGCGAAGTTCGCAGCGCTCGAAAAGAGCCAGCTCGAAGGCCGCATCGCCCAGCTTGAGCAGGCCAATAACCAGCTCTATCTGCGCGAGCAGATGTGTGGTGTTGTGCGCTATCCCAGCGGCTACACCTACAACGCGGGCGCGTCCCCGTTCTGTGGCTGCGGCTGCGGCAACGGCAACATCTGACCATCTCGGCGACTTCGCCGAAATGGTAACGCCCTAATTGGCGAGGCAAGCGGGGCGGCAATAGTCGCTCCGCTTTTTAATTTTTAGGAGGGTAAAGATATGAGTAAGTCTGCAATTTATACAACTAACGTCAGCAATCCCGCTGTCGCAGTCGGCGGCATCGTTCCGGTCGGCTCGACGACGCGCCGATATGGCTGCAACATCCGCCAGGACGGCAACGCGATTACGCTGTGTGGGCAGGGCTATTACCTTGTCAATGTCAGCGCGACGGTCGCGCCCACGGCTGCCGGTACGGTCAGCCTGACCGCGCAGAAGGACGGCGTCGCCATCATCGGTGCGACGGCAGCTCAGACGGTCGCGGCGAACGGCGTGGCAAACCTCAATATTACGGCTATCGTTCGTAACGCCTGCGGCTGTGACGGCTCCCTGCTGTCGCTGGTGCTTGACGGCGTGGCGTCGGTCGTCAATAACCTTGCGGTCACGGTCGAAAAACTGTGAGGTGCGCCATGAAGCTCATCGAAAAACTGTCGGCGATGGTCGACGAAGAGATCGAGGACGCGAAGAAGTACGCGAAATGCGCCCTTGAGTACAAGGACGAATGCCCTGCCCTTGCGAAGACGTTTTACGAGCTTTCCGGCGAAGAAATGCACCACATGACGATGCTCCACGCCGAGGTCGCTGGCATCATCCAGAAGTACAAGCAGGAGAAGAGCGAGCTGCCCGAGGGCATGAAAGCGCTCTATGACTATCTGCATAAAAAGCAGATTGAGAGAGCTGCCGAAGTTCGGACGATGCAAGGGATGTTTCACGAGTAACGTGTGTTAGCGATTTGTTAGTAACCGACACGGAATATTTGCGGAATAGCGATGCGTTAAATCTGGAATTGTCGCATTTATGCTGATATATTCCGAATTATTGCAACATAATTCTGCGAAACACGTTCTCGTGCCTATTTGACGTGCATGGGGTCACAGGTTCGAGTCCTGTACCGCGCACCAGAGAAAAGCCTTGAAACTCAACGGTTTCAGGGCTTTTCCTTTTTGCTGTTTTCAGACACTGTTTGTAGCGTGTTAGTAACGGCAGCAACGAGCGTATCGGGATCGAGGTGCGTGTAAATGTTTGCAGTGGTGGAATAATCCGCGTGACCGATGATTTTTTGCAGAAATTCCGGCGGCAGGCCTTCCTTGACCGCGCGCGTGGCGTAAGTGTGGCGCGTGGCATGGGGGGACTTTTTTTCTATCCCGAGGCGATCCAGCATGGGATAATAGTCACGGCGGCGGAAGTTTGCGGGGATCTTCTGCCCCTCGTATCCAGAGAGCAGCAGCTTCCCGGTCGCCTTTGCGGCGAAGTAGGCAAAATACGGTTTTCCTTCCGGGCGGATCGGAATGACGCGATCCCGTCCGGCTTTTGTTTTCTCGCCGCCGACTACATAGGTTTCGTGATAATCTGCGAGGGGCAGGGAGAACAGCTCCCCGATGCGCATGCCGGTGGCAAGGAGCATGAGGACGATCTTCGCGGCGTCGCTGCCGTTGGATTCCAGCTTTTCAATATCGTCCTCAGTGAAAATTTCCTTTTCCTTTTTCACGTTTTCGGGAAGTTTGATGTAATGCGCAAAATTTGTCACGCAAATCTCTTCCCGCATGGCCCAGTTTGACATTTGTGTCGCGAGCTGCTTATATTTCGAAACGGTGGAGTGGGACTTGCTCATATGCTGGTCAATAACCGCCTGAAAATCCGCTGCGCGCAGATCGCGGAATTTCTTGTTGTGCAGCGGGGCAAAGACATCAAATGCACGATCATAAGCCTCTATCCCGCTTGAGCCGATCTCGCGGTAGTGCTCCGCTTTCCACGCATCGAACACCTCGGCAAAGGTCATATTGTAGCGCTCATCCAGAGGCTTACCGGAGAGCCGTTCCAGCGCTTCCAGCGCGTCAGACTTCTTCGGGTAGTATCCGATGATGACTCGATTCTTTGCAGCGACCCACGGGCGCGTTCTGCGGCCTTGCAGCTTATAGACCGTGCCGGTTCCGTTGGCGCGCTTGAGCGCCTTGCGCTTTCCAGCAACCTGTTTTTTGCCGCAGAAAGGACAAAACAGCGCGCCATCCGGCAGCGCTGCTTTACATTTGATGCAATTCGCCATGTTAGCCCCTCCAAAATCCATAGTCGGCGCAGTGTAGATCGATATACAAGCCCCATGCAGCCAGTAACACCACCATGATAAACAGAATTAAAACCACGCCGTTGCGGATACGAACACCGCGCCGCATGATCTCAATCGTGTCTGCCTTTGCGTCCACGTGGCGTTCCAGTTCGTCGTTGCGCGCCTGCAAAGTTTCCTCGGTCGGCGTCAAGTGTTCGGAAATTCCGAATATTTCATCAATGGATATGCCGAGCACCTTGCAGATCGGCGCGACAGTGTAAATGGACGGGGCTTTCGACATTTTGGAAAAGAAGTTCTGGACGGTGGACAGCGGCACGCCGGAAGCGTCGGAAATGTCGTGGTAGGTCAGTTTCAGTTCTTCTTTACGGATTCTGCACAGCTTTTGAATGTTCATTTACATCACCTTAACTTTTCCGGTTTCTGCCCGTTTTGGGTGCCAAAAGTGGGTCTGTCGAACGCGGTCGAATACCGTCGTGTTGCAAAGTCTTGGTATTGAAGTGGTAAGGTAAAGCGCGATATGGTCAAAACAAGCAGCGGCGACCGCTCCCCGCTGCTGCTGAAAAGCCCTCGCCGGTGTTGCAGAGGCGGCGAGGGCTTTTTCAAAACTTAATCCCAGCACACCGGGCAAGCGCGATATCCGATAGATTGGCAGTATTCGATATTGTGAGCCCAATATTCGCTTGCTGCTTGAAACACCGGGCATTCGTAATTGTGATAGTACGATGACCCGTTGACGATAAATCCAATGTTGTTATACAAGAAAAGAGCTGCGTCCAGATGGTCGTATAGGTCTTCTTTCTGAGCCTTGACGCGGGCAAGCTCGGTATTCAAGTCTCCGACTTTTGTTCTGTATTCTTTAATAGCTTCTTCTTTTTGAGTGAGCTTGTTATTGAGCACGCGGATTTTTTCGGCAGATTCTGCCGAATTGTTTGCCCATGAAATGCCCTGCCAGACATTCCCAGCGAGGCTCAGCGCAAGAGCGACAACAAGGCCAATCACCAACGCTCGCGGCGCGGCCTTTTTAACCGGCTTTTCGGGGATGACGGCAGGCAGCTCCGGCTCGGATGGGACGGGATCAGGAGAAGCCGGAGCTGCCTGCGCGGAAAACGCTTCTGGATTCAGCGCAACATCGGGTTCTTCTGGGGTATCAAATGCTCCCGGAGAAAATAAAAGCCGACGCTTTCCAAAATAGATCATGCAGAAATACAGCCAAACCGACAAGAAGACTATAGCAAATATGCTACGCCCGAAATATTCAAACTCATATAACCCCAAACTTGCGCTATAAATGGCGAAGAAACCGCTATAAGCAATTTGCCACATGAAAAGGGACGCGTAGCATTTAACACCAACCCATTCCAGTTTGTTCATCCCAACGATTGCGCCGAATAGAAGAACGATGCCAACCCACATATATACGGCATCTATTATGAAGTACAGCTTTGCGGTGTCAGTTGCCGTTCCAATCGCGGCCGTTGCCTGAATTGCGCGAAAGAAATTCAGGACAACCCCAAGCGGCATCCCAACTCGAGTTATTAGTTTATAAAATTTTAGAGGCGTTTCTGATTCGTGAAGATAGCACGGCCTGATGAAGTGACCCTTGATAGATTCGACTACTTTCGATCTCTTTCTTCCTTGATGGCTTGCTTGCTTTTCAAAGTAATTCGGGTCGGTATACAATCCCACGTGCAAGACCTCCTAATACTATTTTATGTGTTGAAGCCATGAGCTTATGAGAGATAATAGGCGAAATAACTTGAACGGAGGATACATAGATGAACAAAAAGGATGAGCTAAAAATCTTAATATCGAAAATGGATGACAGCCAACTTGAACGGTTTATCAGCCGAATGCAGCAAGAGCTATTGCAAGAAAGCGCTCTGCCTGCTCATCCGTCAACGAATCCACAAAAGAATAAAGATTTTGCCTGACCTCAGACCTTGCGCTCTCACTGGAAACGGTGAGGGCTTTTCTTTTTATATAATCGAGGGCCTGTATTTGATCCGCCTCCGAAAGGGCTGCAAATTCATTCTGTCTGGCCGTTGCTTTGGCAAGCTGGTATACAGAGTCATCGCCGTGCAATAAGTATTCGACTGTAACACCGAAATAGTCTGCGACTTTTTTTACTTTGTCATAGCTCGGGGCGTGATCGTCCCATTTCGCAATAGACCCTCTGGTGATTCCGGCTTCTTTTTCCAGTTTATTTATTGAAATTCCGCCATGCTGCTCTCGGAGGACAGCAATTCTTTCAAGTAAGGACATTTCGAAGCTCCTAAAATTTCTACGAATATTTTCGTAAATCCACTTGACAATTACGAAAATATTCGTATAATAAGGACTGTAAGCAGGTGCAACAAAACAGCCACAAGGCGTTGCGCTTGCGGCGGAGATGTTAACTTTTGTCAGCAACGATAGTTTAGAACATTTTCGCAACTTTGTCAACAAGGAGGAGGAAAATGCTTTTAAAAAATATCGAAACCCTTTGCTCTTTGCGCGGGATTTCGATCTCTGCACTTGAGAAAACGCTGGGATTTGGGAACAGCACCATTTCGAAGTGGGCTAAGTGCAGCCCTACCGTTGAAAAATTGGCGATGGTAGCCAACTATTTCGGGGTAACGGTGGATGACCTGCTGAAAGAGAAGAGAGGGCGCAAAAGATGAACGAGCTAATCAAGATCACTTACAACAATGACCGCCCGGCGGTTTCGGCGCGAGACTTGCATGATTTTCTCGAAGTGAAGACAGCCTACAAAGACTGGTTTCCGAGAATGTGCGAGTACGGGTTTACTGAGGGCGAAGACTTCTGCTCATTTTTGAGCGAAAGTACCGGAGGCCGCCCCGCGCAGGACGCAGTGCTCACCATCGACATGGCGAAAGAGCTTTGCATGATCCAGCGCAATGAAAAGGGCAAGCAGGCCCGCCAGTATTTTCTTCAAATTGAAAAGGACTGGAACAGCCCGGAGAAAGTCATGGCTCGCGCGCTGCAAATCGCAGGGGACAAGCTCAAGAAACTTGAAAGCAAGGTTGAGGCCGACGCGCCGAAGGTTCTTTTTGCCGATGCGGTCAGCGCAAGCAAGACTTCGATCCTCGTTGGCGAGCTGGCAAAGCTGCTGAAACAAAACGGCGTTGACATCGGGCAGCACCGTTTGTTCCGTTGGATGCGCGAAAACGGCTATCTGATTCGCCGAAACGGCACGGACTTCAATATGCCAACGCAAAAGTCAATGGACTTGGGGCTTTTCACCGTTAAGGAAACGGCGATCACCCATTCTGACGGCACGGTGACGGTGAGCAAGACAACGAAAGTCACCGGCAAAGGACAGCAGTATTTCATTCAGAAGTTTCTTGGAGAGGAAGGAGCACGCAAATGATAGATACAGATATTCGTAATCTGCTGAAAGCCGAGATCATGTCACTAACCGACGAACAAGTCGAATACGTAATAAGGATGCTACACGATGTTCAAAACGAAATGAGCATAAATGAGTTTGCCGGTAAAGTCGATTCCATAGGGTGTGATCTTTCTGGTGTGACCGACACACTGTCCCTCTGCATCGCAGGGGCAATTCAAGAAGGTGAACTCTCTGAGGCCGGAGACTGCCGGTTTTACGGGGCACTGGTTCGGATTGAAATGGCGTTGCGGCGCGTGGAAGAGGAATTATGCTGCGAAGTTCAAGCGGCATTGGACAGCAAGGAGGAACGCACATGAAGACAATCGCAACGATGGACCTGAACGAGTGCGCGGCGTATCTGAGAGATCACGGGCTGCGCATCTCGAACGAATCACTGGCAGACGGCATTCAGCAGGGTGCGTATCCCTTCGGCGTTTGCATCGAGGGCAAGCGCAGAATCTTCCAGATTTTCACGCGGCTGGTGAACGAGTGGATCGCGGAACGCGAGGTGGAGGCATGACGACGGCTTTTATTATCCTCGGCGTTGGAACGCTGAGCTGGTGGGTCACAAAGCTGCTGGTCGCGCTGGACGGTGGCAGAAGATGAAGCGATGCGACAAGCGAACGCGCGAGCAGCGCAAAGCGGACGAATCGGTACTGATTGCGGCGGCGTGTCTGGGCGCGACAATCCTTTTGATCGTGATCTCAATCCTCGCCACCAGCGCACAGGCGGTCGATGCGGAACCGGAAGAAGTCCCCATCGTAGAAGAGTATGACCCCGCGTGGGACGTTCCCGCGACCGAAAGCGCAGTGTGCAACGACGTTTTTCTTGGCGAGTTTACTCTCACGGCCTATTGCCCCGGACGCTGCTGCTGCGGCAAGTGGGCAAGCGGCTACACCGCGACCGGCACGTTGGCCACCGAGGGACGCACGATTGCGGTCGACCCCGACATCATCCCTTACGGCACGCACGTCCTGCTGATCTGGCCGGACGGCACGCAGCACAGCTATATTGCGGAAGATTGCGGGAGCGGCGTGAACGGCAACCACATCGATGTGTTTTTCAACGACCATCAGGCGGCGCGCGTCTTCGGCGTGCAGAGTGCGATGGTGTATCAGGAGGTTAAGCCATGATTCATTGTGCGTGCTGCAGGAGCCTTTTTGACGAGCCGGATGTGGTGCGGCGGCGCGAAAATCTCGACGGAGAGCGCGGCTATATCATCGTGGCGGAGAAGTTTTGCCCCGTCTGCGGGGCGGAGGAAATCTATTTTGAAGACGTGAAGGAGAGCGACAGCGAATGGCGATCCACAAGATCCCAACAAAGGGCATGAGCCGCGAGGCGTGGCTTGAAGAACGCCGCAAGAGTCTTGGCGGAAGCGACATGGGCGCGGTGCTGGGCCTGAACAAGTACCGTTCACCGTATGCGGTGTGGGCGGAGAAGACCGGCAGGCTCAGCGAGGAACCGGATAACGAGGCGATGCGGCAGGGGCGCGACCTTGAGCAGTATGTCGCCGAGCGCTTCGAGGAAGCAAGCGGGCGGCGCGTGCGCAAGCTGAATTACATCCTGCGGAATGACGATTGCCCGCATCTGCACGCGAACATCGACCGGCAGGTGATGGGTGAAAGTGCCGGACTTGAATGTAAAACGGCGAGCGCGCTGAACATGAAGCTTTATGCGGGCGGAGAGTTTCCCGAAAGCTATTACGCGCAGTGCGTGTCGTATCTGGCCGTGACCGGATGGGCGCGGTGGTATCTGGCGGTACTGGTGCTGAACAAGGGCTTTTTCGTCTGGTTGGTCACGACCGTCCCCAACGATTGCGTCCCGGACTGGTGCGAGGGCAAGGTGTTCGTCTCGCCGGACGAGCTGGCGGCGCTCACGCGCTGCGCAGGAGACTTCTGGCGGGATTATGTGGAAACGGATAGCCCGCCGCCGCTGGATGGCGCAGAGGGCACGACAGAGGCACTGGAGGCCATCTATGAGGGCGGCGGCGGTGAGGTTGAGCTGTTCGGGCGCGAGGATCTGATCGAACAGTACCAGTATCTTGCCGAGCGAAAGAAGGCCATTGACAAGGATATGGACACGATCAAGCAGCAGCTCATGGCAGACTTAGGTGACAACGAGCGCGGCTATTGTGGGCGCTACACGGTGGACTGGAAGTCGCAGACGAGGCAGACCTTTGACGCAAAGACATTCCGCCGCGACCATCCGGAAATGGACCTGAACGGATATTTCAAGACATCAAATTTCAGAAGATTCACAATTAAGGAGGAAGCAACAGCATGAAAGAAGGATTGATTCAGAACGCGCAGGTGATGCAGAAAGCACCGCAGCAGAAGCAAACATCGGTCGTGGCGCTGCTTAACGATATGCTCGACCGCGACGGGATGCGCAAGCGCTTTGACGAGCTGCTCGGCAAGCGTGCGCCGCAGTTTATTTCGTCCGTCGTTTCGATGGTCAATGCAGACAAAAATTTGCAGCAGGCCTTTTACGAATCCCCGATGACGGTCATTCAGTCCTCGCTGAAAGCGGCAATGTTTGACCTCCCCATCGACCAGAGTTTGGGTTACGCCTACATTGTGCCATTCAAGAATTACAAGAAAGACCTCGGCGCGAAAAAGATGGAGGCGACATTCATCCTCGGATGGAAAGGTATGCACCAGCTCGCACTTCGTACTGGCGCATACAAGACCATCAACGTCGTGGACGTGCGCGAGGGCGAATTGAAGCGCTACAACCGCCTGACCGAAGAGGTCGACATTGATTTTGTTGAGGATGAAGACGCGCGCGAGGCGCTTCCAGTCATTGGCTACGTCGGATATTACCGGCTCATCAACGGCGCTGAAAAGACCGTTTACATGAGCGTCAAGGCCATCACTGCCCATGAAAAGAAATTCCGCAAGGGTGAATATCAGGGGAAAGGCTGGCGCGACGATTGGGATGCTATGGCGCGCAAGACCGTCTACCGTATTTTGATCGGCAAGTGGGGCGTTATGTCCATCGACTACCAGACGCGCGACGCGGGCAAGCAGCTTGCCGACGTGATCGCCGCAGATGCGCAGGAAGAGGAAGCTATTGATGCCGACTACACCGTGGACGAGGCGACCGGCGAGGTCATCGACGGAGAGGCGGCGGAGCAGTGATGCTCCCCGCCGGAGGGAAAGGAGGGTGCACATGAGATCGGTACGCGGCGCGCTTTCGTGGTTCAGCGTTGACTGCTGCATCCATACCTCCCCGAAGGTCATGAAGCTTGCAGGCGCGCTTGGAATCGACCTCGACACGGCGGTCGGCAAGCTGTGCAGGCTGTACGCATGGGTCAAAATGAGCGGCAACGAGGACGGTTACATAGGCCATGTGCCGGATGACGAGCTGGCGGGCATCATGCGATGGACCAAAAAGCCCGCGACGCTCATTGAAGCGATGACTGGTTCCGGCATTCTCGACATTGCGGGTGACGGCGGATATGTGCTGCATGGTTGGTATGAGAGAAACGGAAAATCCACGGAAAAAGCGCGCAAGGATTCTGCACGGAAAGCGTGATTTATTCCACGGAAATTCCACGGAAATTCCACGGAATAAAAGGCGGAAAATCCGAGGAAAAGCGCGCGGATATTCCACGGAATTTCCGACCCCCACAATAACAGTAACAATAACAAGTATATATTATACTCTCTACTTCTACCGGAAGAGTAAGAAATATATACTCTCTGCTTCTATCGAGCGCGCTATTGTAAGACTTCCGTAAGACGAACAGGAGGGATGCACATGACGAAAGACGAAATGACGAAACTGGCGGAGATGCTGGATGCGTTCTTTACGTCGGCCCCTGCGAACAGGCGCGCGAGCGCCAATGAAAATATCTTTCTTGCTTACTTACTGGCGCTTGAGCCGTACCCCTACGCAAAAGTCAGAGCAGCAGTGATCGAGCACAGCCGGAAAAGCCGGATGTATCCAGACCCCGCCGAGATTATCGCCTACATTCCGCAGGACGTAAATGCAACGCTCTGGGGAACGGCAAAGCCGCGGGTGAGCATCGCATGGATGAAGCCGCACGTCGAGGCGCTGGCGGAACAGGAGCGTGAGCGCGTGAGCGTTTCCCGCTTTGCGCGAGAGCACGGAATGACGTGGGACGAGGCTGCGGCGGCGCTCAGGGAGAACGCGCTATGAGTGGGTATCGCGGAGGTGCTTTCCGGTGCCCGTTTTACTCTCGGGACTACCGCGATTATCTCAACTGTGAGGGCGCGCAAATCAGGCTGCCGAAGGCAGAATTGGACGAATACGCACGGCGCTACTGCGCCAACGAAGAATGGCGGCACTGCCCCATTGCGCGGGCGATGTTGCTGCACTACGAAAGGACGGAAAACCATGAGTGAAAGAAACCGTGACAAAGTGAAACGGGTTGAACGCGAACTCGGCAGATATCAGAAAAAAGTCGCAGACCTGACGCAGGAAAATGCGCGGCTGCGCGAGGAAATGAAAGGGATGAACCAGCTGAGGGCGGCGTTCGATGCGTGGATCATCCAGATCGCGCTTGCCTACGGCGATGAGGCGACAGACCCCGACACGGGCGAAGATATCCCGCGCATGAAGGTGCTGCGCCTTGAAAGGCCGAAGGTAAATCCGCTGCTCGGGAAGTACGAGATTCACCAGCGCGTCGACGAGAAGAACATGATGCACATTGCGGTCGGCCTGCGGGATGACCCTGCGGATAGCAAGACGGAGGTAAACGATGGCGCTGACGTCGGCTGACCTCGCGAGGCTGGGCCCCGCGGCGCAGAAGCAGGTGCTCGATAAACTGGCGGGCGCGCAGAAGCAGGAGAAGCGCAGCAAGTACGGCAACCGCAAGGTCGTGCGCGACGGCATTAAATTCGATTCCGAGCGCGAGGCAGGCGGTACGGAGAGCTAAAATTCCTACTGAAGCAGGGGCGTATCCGAAATCTACGGCTGCAAGCCAACTTCACCCTCGTGGAGGGCTATACGACCGTCGAGGGCAAGCGTATCAAGCCGATGGTCTACCGTGCGGATTTTACCTACGAGCGAGCAGCCGAGCCGGACCGCAACGGCACGGTTTACTGGCTGCGCGAGGTTGAGGACGCGAAGGGTATGAAAACGAAAGACTACCTGCTGAAAAAGAAACTGATGCAGGACAAGTTCGGCATCACGATCCGCGAGGTGTGAGATGAGCTTTGAGCATTGCCACAGCTGCAAGCCGCCAACGCGGCACGTAGGCTGTCACAGAGAGTGTCCGCACTATCAGGCGGATATCGCCAAGTACAACGCGGCGAAGGACGAAGAGCAGCGGGAAGCGCAGGCAAAAGACGATTATTTGGGCGCGCGGAGCTTCAAGACCCGCCGCATGACCGATAATCGGCCGAGAAGATGAAATGGGAGTGAAGAAATGATCACAGAACTGGAATTAGGACATCGCATCCGCAATTTGCGAAAGAAGAAAGGGTTGTCTCAGCTTGATTTCGGCGCGGACGTCGGGACGACACAATCCACTGTCGCATGGTGGGAATCAGGGAAAGGATATCCAAAACTGGAATCTATCGGCAGGATGGCAGAGGCGTTTGGCGTGCCGGTCAGTGCATTGCTGCTTGAGGGAGGCGAGCCAAATGGCATCCCGACCGAGCTCGAGATCGGCAAGCGTATTTTGGCATGGCGTAAGCTGCGCGGGATGACCTTGCAGCAGCTTGCAGACAAGGCGGGCGTCGGCGCGACCACGATCCACAACCTCGAGCAGGGTCTTTGGTACGCGAAAATGCCGACGTACCTGTACATCGCCGAAGCGCTCGACATATCGCTCGACGCACTAATCTACGGGGAGGCGCGCGCATGAGTAAGACCGTGATGCCGAAAACGCCGTTTGAGTTCTGCGCTTATCCGGTGCTCAAAGAGGCGCTGGAAAGGACGAATTACAACCAAGCAGAACTGGCGCAATCTCTTGGTACATCGCAGTTTACGGTGTCGGCGTGGACGCGCGGCGACAGAGATACAACGGTGCGGCTGCTGCTGGCGCTGGAAGATTTGACGGGGATGACGTTCCGGGAGCTTTTCGGGGAATGCGAGGGGCGGGAATGACCGGGTATAGCAGTCAGCCGATCTCGCAGCAGGCGGCAAAAGAGCTGCTGGCGCTCCCGCTCGAAGACAAGGTGATTTTGAGCCGCGAGAAGATCGCGCAATGGTACGACGCGTGGGACGGCAAGTGCTACGTGTCGTTCAGCGGCGGGAAGGACAGTACCGGGCTTGCATATCTGGCCGCGCAGGAGCTATCGCGCTATCGCACGCCGATCTATCCGCTGACGTTGGTATTTGTCAACACGGGACTTGAGTATCCAGAGATCCAGCACTTTGTCAACGATTACGCGGTGTGGCTGCAAAAGCAGTTCCTGCGGATCGACGTGCAGCTTGTGCGGCTGAGGCCAAAGATGAATATCCGGCAGGTGTTGACAAAGTACGGTTATCCCGTCATCGGGAAAAAACAGGCGCGATTTATCCGCGATCTGCAAAACGCGCACGGGCAAAACGATGCAACGGTCAATCTGC
>ERZ1034917.589-NODE-589-length-31649-cov-12.397069_pt1 | contig 31649 bp, 24 predicted proteins | sample MGYA00520605_ERZ1034917 | MGnify/ENA primary metagenome ERZ1034917 (study PRJEB33766, sample SAMN09781784) | gut metagenome | biome: gut microbiome | host: Homo sapiens | place: Madagascar | study: EMG produced TPA metagenomics assembly of the PRJNA485056 data... | reverse complement strand
GCGCATTCTTTTTCCTGTTGCAACTCAATTTTTCCTCAAATAAATAGAGGTATCCTTGTAATAACGGTCGCCTGACGTGTTTTTTACTGCATTTTCAAATCGATGTCTCGAAAGAAAGTTGAAAAGATGCTGAAAGATGCTATCGTAACATATCATCTGGATTTCCTTGTTCAATATTAGTGGTTTGAGCACTTCTATAGAACAAGTCCCGATTTTATTGTGCTGACCCTAGCAGTCTGTCGGACTGCTAGCAAAGGAGGAATATCCATGTCTAAGACAGACTCCATCTCTTATTGGACCAGTCCTAAAATCATTGTCCGTCTTACGTATGCATTGGATAGAATACGGCAGCCGAAGGATTTTGTGGACTTTCATATTCATCCTGCCAATGAACTGGTTCTAATCAAATCTGGAAAGCTCCATCTGCGGATTCAGGACCGTCAGTGGATTCTTGGAGCAAACACCTTTTTTGCTCTTCCAAATTCAACACGGCACCAGCTCCTCTTCTTGGAAAAGAATACTCACTTCATCAATATCATCTTTCGGGGAACATTGTTTGATCCATTGATATTGACACCGCTTCCATTGACGAAAAAGGAATGGGAGATTGCCGACTCTCTAGTAAAAAATTCCGTTCCACCTATAGAACTGGTACGCTGTGAACTTGCAGCAGCCCAGCTGACCACACTGTTGTGTATGCTCACTCTCCAGAATAATTCTCTTGCAGGAGTCCCATTCCGAATTCCGATCAATCGCAAACATTATACATCCAAAATTGTCCAGGATGCAATTGATTATATTGCGGAACATGGAACTTCGCCTTTAAGCTTGACTATGCTGGCAAAACATGTCGGAATCAGCTCCTCTTATTTACGGCATATGCTCCTGAAGGAAACTGGCTATGGTTTTTCCTCCCATCTGTTGCTGCATCGGATCGAAATGGTAAAACAAATGATTTCAAAAACAGATGCGAACATGAAAAATATCGCTCATGAGTGTGGATTCAATTCAATGGCCTTCTTTTATAAGGCTTTCAAGCGGTATACGGGTATGACACCACTGGAATATGCAAAATCACTACACTAACCCTAAATATTACATAATTTTTTTCTGGAAGAAGATGCTGAATCTCAACTAACACATTATATTGTAATATCTTACACAACAGTATAATGTTGAGACATTCCGATGACAAAATGTATTTCAGGCAATAGCTTCTTTTAAGGTTCGATAAGCAGAAAAAACGTGGAATTATCAAAAGATCTTCAAAGAAAAGTGGAAGCTTTTTACAATAAAACACATGAAAACGCAAAGCTGAAAAAGTTTGTATTGGCATAAGCAAGCGCTGCGAGGTCAGGTTTGTAAAAACAGGAGTAGATGAAGACCATGGTCACTTCTTGTCACAAAGCGTGCCGATGATATTCGTAACGCAATTAGTGAAATTACTGGAGATCTTGACCGCTTGTCGATTATTTCAACTGCCTCTGAAATCAAAAAAACAGTTATGGTGTGGAAATCTGTGAACAAGCGGTTATTTTATAAACACTGTTGATTTGTATGCAAGTAAAGCTGTAGCTCAGGTTTCATTTCTTGGAGGACTGCTTCATGGTTATCGACGAGAACAAGCCGCAGCATGACGTTGGGAATTTATGCACTCCCGTTACGTGTGCGCGCATGCGAAGCATGGTTTTTTAAGACTTTTCAAGAGGGGATGTCAGCGGGCACCCAAAATGCACCAGTAAAGGGCACCTGAAAATGCACCACCTTTGAAAGATAAAAATGTGTATATTCTTCATATTTTACATGTGGAGGTATACGATGTCAAATTTTTTGAAGGTGTCCATGAAAGAAAACATTCAACAGTTGTCCCGTCAAGAGTTGAGTATCAGGCGAATTGCGCATTATTTGAATCTCAATCGCCGCACAGTTAGTAAATATATAAGGGGAGAAGGAACGTCCCACGTTTCCAGTTCTACAAGGGTGCCCGCGGGGTCTGGGGGTTCAAAATGCACCAGTCGAGAAGGGGTGCCCCTCGGGTCTGGGGGTTCAAAATGCACCAGTCGAGAAGGGGTGCCCATCGGGTCTGTGGGTTCAAAATGCACCAGTTCTGGAGAGGTGCCCCTCGGGTCTGTGGGTTCAAAATGCACCAGTCTAGGAGAGGTGCCCCTCGGGTCCGAATGCTCCAATTCTCTCGTTTCAAGTGAGATGCCCGTCTTCCTTGGCGTGCAAAGTGCCTGCGCGCCCTATTACTCCCAGATAGCAAGAGCAGTTGAAACCGGTCTTTCAGCGCAACGGATCTATCAGGATTTGTATTATGAATACGGCTTCACTGGGAGTTATGACTCAGTGAAACGCTTTGTTCGGAAGCTGAAAGTGAAACGCGAACTTCCTTTTCGTCGTGTGGAAACAAGTTTCGGAGAAGAGGCTCAAGCAGACTATGTGAGTGGTTATTGGCTGCATCCCGGGGAAGGTCGGAGTCGTAAAGTGCATATTCTGCGTGTGACCCTCAGCGCCAGTCGGAAGTCCTATAGTGAAGGTTGTCTTTCGCAGTCAACAGAGAACTTCATAAGAGGGCTCGAGAATGCATTCCGCTATTTTGGCGGCAGTCCCAAAGTTCTTGTTATAGACAATCTGAAAGCCGGAGTAATCAGGCCTGATTTGTATGATCCGGAATTGAATCCGAAGTTGCGTTCGTTCGCCAGTCATTATAATTGCAGTGTGCTCCCCAACCGTCCTTACACCCCGCGTCACAAAGGCAAAGTTGAGAACGGGATGAATTATATTCAATGCAATGCCTTAAAAGGCAAAAAGTTTCCGAGTCTTCGTGAGCTGAACGAATATCTTCTCCATTGGGAAAGTCGAATTGCCGATCAGCGTATTCACGGCACGCTGCGCCGTCAGGTTCGCAGTGTATTTGAAGAAGAAAGAGCGCATCTTCAGGCTCTCCCCCATGTTGTTTGAGGTCTTCGAGGAGTATAAACGCAAAGTTCACCGCGATGGTCATATTGAGGTTTGCGGCAGTTATTATTCTGTTCCAGCCGAGTATGTCCGCCGTGAAGTTTGGGTTCGTTATACCACCCGGACGGTCCGTATTTACAATGAGCGCATGCAGCAGATCGCCTTTCATAGCCGCGTTGAAAAAGGTCGTTTCTCAACGCGGCAGTCAGATATTCCAGAGGAAAAAATCTCCAATCCGGAACGCGGCAGCACATGGCTGCTCAAGCGGATAGACACCATCGGAAAAGATGCAACGATTTGGGCATGCTCCGTCCTGAAAAACAGAGGCGTAGAGGGGATCAGGGTCCTGAATGGACTTCTCCAATTGGCAAAGAAATATAAGAGTCAGGAGATTCTCTCGGCATGCCGGCAGGCTCACGAGTATGGCAACTATTATCTGTCAGGTGTCCGGAAACACTTGGAGAATGACACAAAATACCACCAGCCCAAACTGCAATTTACCGTAGACCATCCCTTAATCCGGTCGATGGAACAATATGAACACATCATAAACTCAAAGGAGGTTTTCAATGCGAAGTGCAATGATTGACAAACTCAAAGTGCTGCATCTTCCCGGTTTTGCTGAAAATCTGGAATTGCGACTTCAGGAGGCGCGCGGCAACCGACTTGATTTCGAGGAATTCCTCGAAATCCTCATTGACGATGAACTGGCAATGCGACAGGCAAAAAAAAGAAAAAACGCATTGAAAAAAGCAAACTTCAGAGATTTGAAGACTTTGGAGGACTTTGACTGGCAGTTTAACCCTAATATTGACCGGAACCTCTTTTATCAACTGGCGAACTGTCAGTTCATCAGGGAACCACGCGATCTCCTCTGTATCGGAGCTCCAGGAACCGGAAAATCACATCTGACTCAGGCAATTGGATATGAAGCCGTCAAACGAGGGTTTGCTGTCATTTACAGCTCTATTTTTGATCTGATTCGGGAATTCCAGTATCCTGAACTGGGAAAGGAAAAGGCAATTCTCACAAAATATCTGAAATGTGATCTCTTGATCATCGATGATATGGGGTTGAAAAGTCTCCCGGATCGCGCCGGGGAAATCTTGTTCGAACTCATTATGAGGCGCTATGAGCTCCGTTCCACTATCATGACAAGCAATCGACCCATCGAAGATTGGGGAAAGCTCATTGGCGATGTCGCTACTGCTGGAGCTATATTGGATCGACTCCTGCAAAATGCGATGGTCATTCCGTTTAAGGGAAGGAGCTATCGCCTGAGAAAGGCAGCAGGAGAGCTGTGAACTATCTCAAAGAAATTACCGGAAAGAAAGATACTTCGGAATTTGACGTGGTAAGCTTTCCCTTGGTTCAGAAGAAAAAATACTTCGGAACCCTTGAAAAAACACGGCAAATGTGTAGATTATTCATATCGCGGGGTGGTGCATTTTGGGGTGCCCACTGGTGGTGCATTTTCAGGTGCCCGGTGACAATAATTTCCTTTCCCGCCTTATTGCAGAAGAACGGCATAAGCGAAGCGTAATGTGCGCAGCCGGAAAGCAGCGGATCATCGGCATTCGGCAGAAATTCCGGCAGTTCCGCACGCGGTACGGGAATATCGCGTACGGTCATACCAAGTTTCGCCATAACCGGTATGGCGGATCCGGAATGTGAACCATTAAGCGCGCCGGGAATGCCGGTCAGGATCAGCACACGCCCCGGCTGCGCTGCGAAATGTTCCAGTGCCTTGAGCTGCCGGGAATCCAGAGTCTGCGGATTACCCGCGATAACCAGGCGGTAGTCTGCCAGAACCTGATCCGTCAGATTATCCAGCAGCAGAAAATCAGCAGTTATGCCGCTGAGGCGGCACAGCATGGAGAGAACGAACCCCTCTCCGACGGGATTAGATGCCAGAAGGCGGCTCTTTTCATCCAGGAAAACCGCAGCACGGTTTTTGGGAACGGAATCGCGGTAGCGGAGAAACCAGTCGGCACACCGGTTGACGGTTCTGACACTTCGCAGGACATCGGGATCGTTGAACCAGCTGTTGAACATGTCAAAGAAATAATACCCGTCGCCGCCGAATGCCAGAACGGAACCGGCGTCCCGCAGGATCTGTTTCCGAAATTCCTCCGAGTCATATGGATAGCAAAGCGCTGTCCGGGAGTAAAAATCCGGCGCGGTCATCTGTGAGCGGTGGGTCCGGTGATCCATCTCCTGCAGATAGAGGAGACCATACCGGTGTGCAGCTTCAATCGTGAAGTTGGCGGAAGCGCCGCAACCGCCGATTTTGCGCAGAAAGGAATAGGCGCTGACCTGAAAAACCAGATCAATGGCGTTATCGCGCCGGAGCTCCTTCATATGGGAGCGTCCAGCCTGGCCCCAGATCGGAGAGCTGTAATAGGTCCCGACAATAACCGGTCTGCCGATTGATTGCTTGAGTGCCAGTGCAAAATCGCGGTTCAGCGCGGCAATTGTTTCGGACATGAAGACGCGCCCGTCGATGATTTTTCTGTCCAGACCATTCCGGGCGGCATTCCAGACTGGTGCGCTCTTCCATTCTTTTTCGCTGAAGATCTGAGCATTGTCCAGCGTCACATCCGGATCGTTCCATGCGCGGCGCAACTCCTCCGTGTTGCGGTAACGTTCCGCAAGGAAGCGCCGAAATGCTTTCAGGCTGTCCGGAGAATAATCCGCCTGACCGCGCAGTGCGGAGTATTCCCACTGGAGCATTTGTCCGTCGTGGCCGCCATGAATGCCGAACCCAGCCACGATTTTTCCTGCGGGAGACTGTCTAAGAAACCTTCCGAGCTGACGCAGTGCGTCAACTGCATAGTCACGGTAATCCCGGGATCCGTAGGAAACGATATAGTGGCGGTGTTTTTTCACATCCGGCCCGGGGACGCCGAATCCGGCAAAACTGTAATAACGGCGTACGGCGAGCTGCCCGGCTTCGTTGCGCATAATGCTGTTCGGATGGGAGGCAAAGAAATCTGGTCCGGGATCCAGATCAATGTTCAGCAGAACCCTGGCTTGAGGCGCGGTCTGATGAATCAGCAGAAGTTCATTCTCCAGACGTGTGAAATCAAACGTACCGTCCGGACGGCGCGGCGACATGTCCCAAGTATACTTGTCCCAGAACAGATTCACCCCTGCGCTGAGTGTAAGAATGAAATTAGATCCGGCTTCACTGAGTGCGCGGTAGTCCACTGAGCCTTTGTAACTTTTCAGTATGGTTTCCTTCCCGTCTATCAGCAAGACAGGGCGTTTGCCCGGAACACGAAGCACTTCCACCGTGACGACAGGCAGTTTCTTCAATTCCTCCAGTATTTTCTTCCGGTCGGCAAGTTTTTCCTTCTGGGTATAAATACCTTTAGCGGGAGGCGGGGGGCTTTCTCTGCAAATCGTGGCACGGCAGATTTCCACTCGAGCCGGATTCCCGCTCAGAATCACCTCCATCCGCATGAACGCGGCACGGTGTCCTGAGGCAGAATAACGATGGTAATCCGTCTCTCCACAGCTGAACAAAGCCTGATCTCCTGCGGAACTTTCGGAAACCGCGTCGAACGGGCGTTTTTCCTTATCGAGCAGAACAAGGCGCACCGACATCATTGCTCCGGGTTCCCGTTCCAGAACATTCACGGAAAGTTTTCCCGCATAACCTTGATTCGGAACGACAGGAATCAGAGCCGATCGCCATATTGTTTGCGGTGCAAGGTGTTCTGTCCGCTTGAGCTCCACACTGTCGGGTTCCGGCATAGCCGCGAATACGGCCGCAAACAGGAAAAAGGCCGCTGTAATTGTGGAAAATAGTCCTATTCTCTTCATATTGCGCCAGGCCTCCTTTTTATTTCCCCGCTGAACTCCGGCAAGTCATGGAACAATGAATGTTTCACTTTGCCATTCTGATTCCTGTTTGCTGCCGGATAAGATCCCTGCGGATTTATTTTTCAATTTCGGAATATAACAAGTGAAATCTGAAAAACAATAGAAAATCATTCCCTTGTTGTGCAACATTATGCAACAATTCAAAACATCTGTTTTTCATATGCATTTCGACGCTGTGCCTCAAGGCGTCTTTGCTTCTTCGAAGATCATAAATCTCATGCCTCGCCTGTTGCTGACGGCGGAAATCATATTGCAGCGGATTGAGTCGCAGATGTTCGCAGAACCGGCGCCATCCCTTTCGGAGAAGAGCCACGCACCTTTGTCTCGCAGATGAGAACAGAAGATTCGACTGCACAAAAGATTGTTCCCTTTTCCGCGGCGGCCTTTTTCCGTATGGCAGGATACTCTTCCTTGAATTAGGCCACAGCTCTGGAAGGATTCTGCTTCACGGCAAGTCTGATCGGAACTTTGTATGTGAAACCAGACTTCTGCATGTATCTGCGCGCAGTATGGCGACTGATTTGAGCTCCATACATGCGGGAGATCAACGCTCTGACGGCCTCGGATAACCATAGGGCCAACTTGAATTTCAGCTGATCCGTATCGTGTCTGGGATACTTCTTTTCCATTCCGCAAGCTGGAGATCGGAAAGCTTGTACTTCCCGCCACCAGGTTTCGGAGCATGCTTTGCGTTGTTTTCTTTTTTCCATATATATAGCATGCTGACGTTAATTTGTCCGTCACAATAACAGAGCGATGCTCTGCATTGTCGAAACAGATTCCTGTTCTCCACTCAGTTCTGACTGCACCGGGGCGGTCGTTATCCTTACATCGTCCTTCTGCTGCATGCCGTAGAGTTGTTCCTGCGGAACAGACACTGCGATTATGAACGTGACTCCGAACGAACTATGAATCTCAATCATGCGAAATGAACGATCCGGATTTCACAAGTTCCACATGCACTATGAAATCAGTTATTCCTCCAGCTCCATTATGATCCGCGGATGAGTCCGGGCATGGTTTTCGGCCGACAGACATTCAAGTTCAATTCCCGATCAATCAAATTCCATTCCTCGTCTTGCTTTACCCCGCCGCTGATCTGCGCATTTCAGTTTTCATCGTTTACCTTCGTGCCGTATTTTGATAGAATTGATATTCGAATTCTTCCAATTCACGTAATTCGACGTTCATTTGTAAATTGGCATCTCCCATTTGAACAGTGGGGCTTTCCGGCACTTCTGAAGGTTTTTACGGCATAATTTCAGAAGCATTCTTTCGATGTGATACCTCCTTCCGTCAGGCAAATATCCGTGCTCCTGACAGAAAAGATATAATAACTCAAAGACTTTTACACCAAATCTTGCAATAAAAGTTGTCCAATCCGGGGGAGACGCAATTGTTTCCTGTGTTCACCTAGGGGAATATACTTGCTTTCCTTCCTCAATTAAGGTAAAAGAGAACCGTGTCGGGGGCTTTGAAATGATAATCGAAGGAGGAACATTCCTCGGCGACAGCCGCACCGCTGAAGAGTTCTGTCACCTGTGCGGTTTTCCTTTTCAAGGAGATTGTTTTTCGGCCGCCTTGGGCCGTATGGATGGAAAGGAGATTTCTTCCCGCCCATACAGGACAAAGCATATCTGTATAAAAATGGACTCCCGCCGCTTTCGCTTCACTTCTCAGGAATTCCGGGGTAAAGTCGGAAATATTCCTGATCCGGGTTCCTGGAAGATTTCCAGCGGGATTTCCATTCCCGTCCGTCAATCCGCAGGGGCCATACCAGCAGCAGTGCCGCCCGGGAAATGCATATTGTTCAAGGAAGTTTCTCTTTTCCGGCGTTATTTCCGGCATTACTGCAAAAATGAGCAGCCTGATTGACGGGGGAAGAGAAGGAAGATCGTTGAGTGAATATATGAGATACGGTGTTCCCATACGGTTCAGTGCATTCTGGGCCTGGCGATAAATCAGGGTCTCCTCATCATGAAGCAGGAGTGCGTTTTCGGGGTCCACAATGAGTGCGGTTTCCGCCTCCGGCTGGAAAGTCGGGTCCGCATATTTTTCCCATAGCATACGGCATTGGCGGATGGTTTCGAAATGACGCGGATCGCTGTAAAATCCGCCCCACATATTGAACCACCAGAGAGAGGAGCCGTGAAAGAGTGTCCGGCAGAACTCCCGTTTCATGCCGGCGATGTCCTCCGTAAGGTTTCGCCAGGCAGTTGACTGGAGCTCCACATAAGGAGTCAGTTTCATATTGGCAGTATGCGTTCTGTGATCAATTTCATAGAGACAGCCTTTTCCATGAAGGTGCAGCGTTCCGTTCGGAGTCATGAAGCCGCTTCCACCCCCCATTTCCCGATCGCCGTAATCTCCCGGCGAGATCAGGAAATCAATCAGAGAGGATGCTTCCAGTTTTTCATAGGCGAGGTGTCCCAGGGAAACGGCAAGAGCACCCAATTCAAGGATATATCCGTAAAATACCCCGATTTTCTGTTCCTCCCGCAGAAACTGACGGACCAGAGCGGCGAAATGAAGAATGCCATCTGCAATGAATTCACTGTTGAATTTCCAATAGCGGACAGCATCCACATTTTGAACCGGATCGCGGAGTTTCCCGTTTTCCCATGGTGCGTTTTCTCGGCGCAAAACGGACGGAATTTCATTCGGAACAGGAAAGCCATTCTTCCGGCACCATTCCTGATAGAGAAGCAGTTTTTCTACGGTTTCATCCCCATTCGCGTGATCCATCCATTCATCTGTTTTCCCGCACATCAGAACATAGGCGATGATTCGTTCTCCATAGTTTTTCTGCGCGTATTCTGTAAAGGCCGATACGTATTGTTCCGTTCTTTTCCGCCATTCCTGATTTGCCAATGCATTTCCCAGCTGAAAATAACTGTCCAGATGCATCTGGCGGGCCAGCCAGAGCGGCGAATTAAGATCAATCAGGCAGATGACACGCGCATCCGGCACGATTCGGAGAAGATCCGTCATCTGTTCTTCGAAAGGTGTGAAATCATAGGCATCAAACCATTTCCAGACAGTTTCATATTGGGAATAGGGTTCTCCCAGTGAATTTGCGGTATTTCCCGCGAAGACACAGTATTCTTTTACACCAGTCTCCGCAAAACGACGAACCGTTTCAAAATCTTTCCAGAATGAACGGTAAGCGAAAAATGGTTTTCCCATTTGTGAGTTCATTTCCTGCTCCTTCTGTAAAAAAAATTCTGTTTGCAGTAAATAACATATTTCCCGGACTTGTTTTTTCAAAAAAGGAAATTATGTTATTGATATAAAAAAATCCCATAAAATTTATAAAAAAATGCCTCGGCACCCTGATATAAAAACCGCTGACGGAGAGTCCTACCGGGTTTTCCTCTGGAAAAAGAAAGCTCCTTGCCTTCCTCTTTATCCCTGTGTCGCAGAGGAGACAATCCGGAAATCCCTTCCACGGGAAATAAAGGCGCAGCAGGGATATTTTCTGCTGATATGGGTGACGGAAGGAGCCATTGTTCATGAATATGGAAGGGAGACAAGGACTTTGACTCCCGGAGCTGTCCTTGTCATTCCGCCCGGTCCATTCACTTTCCATACGAATGGCGGCGGATATCACAAATTTCTGATCGGCATGAGTGGTGTCGAATGTCTGCATCTGATGGAGGATTTCGGCTTGAATCAGTTCCTGATGATTCCCTGCGGAACGGATCTGCTGAATCACTTTTTTCTGCGTCTTGTCAGGGAACTGCGGAAAAAAGACGGCGGAAGAATGCCGCTTATGCTTGGTGACAGTATGGAGCTTCTTGCCTCTATCGCGGAATCTCTGGGACAATGGCGGAATTTTAATCAGGAATCCCTGGCGGAACGAATCAGGAAAAAGCTGGAACGGAATCTGGATGAACCATTTTCCCTGAAACGCATGAGCATGGAACTGGGAATTCCCCTTTCAACCCTGCATCGCGTCTTTTTCAGCCGTTTCCGGATTTCTCCCAAACGCTATCAGATGAAAATGCGTCTGCAGCGCGCCGAGGAACTTTTATTCTCGAATCTTTCGCTCAAGGAAATTGCGGATCAGACCGGATTCCGGAATCAATTTTACTTTTCCAATAAAATTCGCCATGAGTATGGGAAATCTCCCTCGGAATTGAGACGCTGTCTTCTCTGTTCCCATCAGGATCTCATTATAAACTCAAAGCCGTAGAGCCCGGTTTCAGAAACAGAATCTGCGTTAAGCGGCCGGGAAACATTTCATAAACGGCCTCCCCGAAGGTTACGGATTTGAAAGAAATATTGAGAAAATATTCTCTGAAAAACTTTAAAATTCCTATTTTAATATCATAGCATAATATCTATAAATTAAAGATTAATAACATGAATTTATCGGGGTGATTTTCTTATAACTGAAGCAGTGGACAAGGCACAAGGCACACGGCATCCCGGAAGCAATCATCTGCGCGTCCCGCGCATCCGATGGCACTAGTTGAAGCGCCGGACCTGAATCGAGCGACATGTTCACGGATTTTAACAATGCTGCCGGATTCCGGCTACGCTGCCGGCGGGCAGACGGTGAACGCGATGTTCGAGAAGCCGGGAAGAGTTGACATCCTTGTCGATACGTCCCTTGGAAGCGGACGAGCGAAATGTGCAAAGGCGAATGACGGCCGCTCATCATGGTTATGAATCTCAAGGAGGCATTTCTCGGTTCGACGGTATTTTTCAATCGTGCCAACTCGTTCAGCTGGGGCGCATCGTGAACATTGTGTCGTTCCGTTCGTTCCGTCCGGCGGAAATGATCAAGATTGCTTATGGATTCTCCAAACTCGGCATGCACGGACAACGACGGGGATCCCTTCGGTAAAGCCTGGCTGTTTGGAAAGGGCAAACTGAAGAGAGCAATGGAGTGTGTCGCGAAAGTTTCCGAGGGCCTCGGGAACGATGTCCATCTGCTGTTTGAGGGACATGGCCGTTTCGACATTCCGGCCCCGGTGAAAATCGGTTACCGTCTGGAGGAGTTTGCCATCCCGACGACAAGGGAGGACTGCACGAAGTCAAGGAGCGCGTGCAGGTCTCCATTGCAGCAGAAGAACGTCTCCGCAACCGCTATGAATACCGGAGATTTTTCAATAACTATCACGGCAAAACAGATTGGAGCAGCGGAGAAAAATTATTTTGCGCAAAATAATTTGCTTTTTCTCTTTCAGGAAACTAAAGTAATGGGGAAAGGAAAAACGCAAATGGCCAGGAAACGTGAGAAAATAAGCATTGCAGCAATTGCTTCGGAAATCGGGGTCTCAGCTGCAACCGTTTCCCGTGCGATCAACCAGCGTAATGGTGTGAGCGAAGAGAACCGGAGACGAATTCTCCGAAAACTCCGGGAGTATGATTTTCACCCCCATTATCCGCCCCGGAACAAGTCGCGGATCGCGGTTGTATATTCATCTACGCTTTTCTCTCATTATGATTCGGAGGTGCTGTCCGGGATTTTCCATTCCATGAGGGAAAACAACCTGTCGCCCAATGTGATTCTGTATCAGAATACCGGAAAATCCTCCCTTCTGGAGCAGCTGCGCGACCAGCAGAGTTCCGGTGCGCTTTTAGTCGTGCCCTCCCGCTTCCGGGAGGAACTTCCCGAACTGGCCGTCTCCGGACTTCCGGTGATGCTGCTGGATGAATCCTGCACGGAACCGGGAATCGGTTTTATCGACAATGACTCGTATTCGGGATCTCTTGCCGCTGCGCAGCATCTTTTGTCGCTGGGACATCGCCATATTGTGTATTTCGCCCGAAGCTTGAATGCGCAAAATCACCGGCGGCGCTGCCGCGCGTATGAGGATGCGATGCATGCCGCCGGACTTCCCGCGCGAATTCTTCCCGTTCCGGGGATCGGTACGGAGGAAGATCTGCGCTTTGTCTCGGAATCCCTGCGGCTTTATCCTCAGACAACAGCGGCCATGACAACCAATGACGATCTGGCTCTGCTGGTTCTGAAGGCCGTATCCGGCCTCGGTCTGCGGATTCCGGATGATTTTTCCGTGGCGGGATTCGATGATTACGCGATGAGCGCATATCTGAATCCGTCTCTGACGACTGTGCGTCATCCATGCCGCGAAATTGCGGATACGGCGGTAAGGGCAATGTCCCGTTATCTCCATTCCAATGGAAAAATACCGCTGCCCCGGATCACTCTCCCGACAGAATTAATCATACGGTCCTCGACAGGGCCGCTTCAAAATCACGGAAAGGAAAAGAGAACGAAATGAAACACACGGGGAATTCTGACTGCGGACGGCGTTTTCAAGAGAAAAAATTTCTGCTCGGAGTCAATTACTGGCCGCGGAAAAGCGGTGTCGGAATGTGGCGCAACTTCGATGAAGATGAAATCGACTCGGAGTTTGCCCAGATTCACGCTCTCGGCATGGATACCGTCCGCGTTTTTCCTCTGTGGGATGACTTTCAGCCGATCTATGAACTGCCGGGAGCGGGGAACATCCCGCGCACAATCGGAATGCGGCACAACTGGAACATTACTCCGGAAATCAATCCGGAAATGATGGATGAAGATATGTTCCGGAAATTTGATAAGGTCGTGGAACTGGCCGGGAAGCATCAGCTGAAACTGATTGTCGCGTTGCTGACCGCATGGATGAGCGGAACCCTGTTCAATCCGACCTGGAAAAACGGGCGCAATCTCTTTCAGGATTCCTTTATGCTGAAGTATCAGATGCTCTACTGCCGCGCCTTTGCCGCCCGTTACGCAGGGCGGCCCGAGATCCTGGCGTGGGAATACGGCAATGAACAGAACTGCACGGATCACTGCGCGTCGCCTGAAACGGCCTGGGTCTGGCTTCACGCACTCGCCGGCGAGCTGCGTCTTCACGATCCGGAAACGAGCATCGGCTCCGGAATGCATGGACTGCATCACATTGTTTCCGCCCAAGCTCCATGGGGAATTGCCGACAACGCCGATGCGGTCGATTTTCTGACCACCCATCCCTATCCGGCATTTACTCCCGGCTGTTTCAAAGATACTCTGACCTCTGTCCGGGCAAATCTGCATGCGACAGCGGAAAGCCGTTATCTGGCCGATCTGGGCAGACGCCCGACGCTGTGCGAGGAAACCGGTTCTCTGGGGAACAGCATTCTTTCCGAACCACTGAGCGCAGCTTATCTGCGGATGCGTCTTTACAGTCTTTTTGCCAACGGACTTGCCGGTTGTCTCTGGTGGTGCTACAGTGATTTCCTCTGCGGTGATGAACTGCCTTACCGGGATGTCCAGATGGAAAATGACGGACTCGGACTGACCCGGGCTGACTCCACCCCCAAGCCCGTTGCTCTTGAAATGCGGAAATTCCGTCCGGTTGTGGATCGTTTTGACGGACATCTGCCCGAATTGAAACGGCAGGCTGCAATTCTGGTCAGTGACCTGAATGACGACTGGCTTTCGGTATTCAACTGCTTTGTCCTCTGCACCCAGGCGGGCTTTGCCCCTGCGATTGTGCGGCCCGGCTATGAAGATATATCTCAATACCGCTTACTGCTGGCTCCATCGCTGAGCGGCATGGCGCCTCTTTCTTCCACCGCGTGGAATGCGGTTCGGAAAGCCCTGGAGGGCGGCTGCATCCTGTATGTTTCCGGAGACGGCGTCTCTCTGACCGGAGCCGACCGCCTTTTCGGGATCACGGAGATGGAGCAGCGCCCGTTGTCCGGGGGAATGGAACACGTCCGTTTTGCCTGCGGATTTGAATGCGGCATCCGGGCCGTGTCCGGTACAAAAATTCATCAGTTTGATGCGGAGGTAATTGCAGTTGCAAGTAACGGGGATCCCGTCATGCTGAAACACGCATGCGGTGCGGGAACGGCTTATTTTCTTTCTCTTCCCCTGGAAAAATCTCTTGCGGAAATGCCGGACGCAGGAGAGACAATTCCGGCATGGAAACTTTACCGCCTGTTCCGTGATGCCGCGGATCTGGCGCTTCCCGTGGACTTCGACGATCCGCAGTGTGAACGTTACTGGAATTCCGATGTCCCCGGGCATGGCTACCTGAGTGTAATCAATCATCACAGGGAAACGATTGAAGGGGAAGTGCTTTTCCGTCAGGCATACAAGGCCGTTGTTCCGGTCGCCGGGGAAGCACAGCTTTCCGGAAAACATCTGATCCTGCCTCCGCTTCAGGCGGCAATTTTGGAAGTAGCTTTCTGAAGATGCAAAAGGAAATTTATCACATCCGCGATTATATGAGAACCGCATTGCCTCTGGCAATCTGGGATGAGCCGCATATCCTCACGAAAAATATGCGGCATAAGCATGACTGCATTGAGATCATGTTTGTCTATCGCGGAGCGGGATCCTGCGGGATTGATGAAATGCGCTATCCGCTGCGTGCGGGCAGCATGTACGTTATTCTTGAGGGAGAGAGCCATAATTACACCTGTGATCCGGGAATGCACTTTTACAATATCATGTTTACCAGAAAGCTCTTCCGCACCGCAGAAGAAAAGCGGTTGTATACATATTTCCTCCGCACTTTTGAAACGGTGAAGGTGATCACCTTCAATACAGCCGCCATGAAATTCATGCTGGAACTGCTTCGCCGGATGAATCGGGAACTGGAAGTGAATGATCCGTTGTCGGAATTCGGAATCCGGATTCTGTTCATGGAATTTCTGTTTTACGTGTTTCGCAGATCAAAATTGTATGTTCCGGAGTCTCCGCTGAACCGTCAGGAGATGCTCATCAGCAGACTTTACGATTATGTCGAAAAGCATTACAGGGAAAAAATCACCTTGGAGAAGGCCGCCAGGGGAACCGGCATCACTGCGGAATATCTGGGACGCCTCTTCAAAAATGCGGCCGGAATTGATTTTTCCAGTTATGTAAGCCATTTCCGGATGGAAAAAAGTATTGAGGCTCTGGAGGAAACCGATAAAACGATTTCAGAAATCGCTTTTGAAAACGGTTTTTACGATACGGCTTATTACATTCATATGTTCAGACGTTTGTATGGAACCACTCCGGGGAAATACCGGAAAGGCGCCTTCAGAAATTAAAAATAAGCTCAATATCGGAATAATACAATTTTTTGGATCAAAAATACATTGACGAAATCCGTTTCCTGCATTATAATTTTTTTAGACAGACAAATAGCTGAAAAGGAGTTGTGATGCATGCAGGAAAATTGAAATGGGCTCCGTCCGGAGCTTTCCGGCTTCACGGCGAACTCGGAAAGACGCTGGAAAAAACTATCCGCAACCGTCTGTGCCGGATCAATTACCGCCATCTTGTCGATCCCTTCCGTTACCGCAATGAGTGCGACGGCGCCTGGCGCTGCGAATTCTGGGGTAAAAATGTCCGCGGCGCCATCCTGGCATGGCATCTTACGCAGGATCCGGAGCTTGGGGAACTGATTCATGAAACAGTTGAGGACATTCTGTCGACCCAGACATCCGACGGATGCATCAGCTCCTATCCCGTTGAGAAACAGCTGGAAAGCTGGGATATCTGGGGACGCAAATATGTACTGCTCGGACTCCTGCGCTACTATGATCTCGTTGCGCCGGACCGGCGTATTCCCGCCGCCTGTTCCCGCATGCTTGATCATCTGACGGAACAGCTGCAGCGCGCTTCCCTGCGTCTTTGCGACTGCGGGTTTCACGACGGGATGGCGGCCTCCTCGATTCTCGGCGCTGTTCTCGGCGTTTACCGCATTACGGGAGAAAAGCGCTTCCTCGATCTTGCTCTCGATATCGTCCGCAGCGGGTGTTCCGCAAAGACCGACATCTTTGCGGATTTGCGCAATGGCGTTCCGCTGAAGAACATCGGAACGGGGAAAGCGTATGAGATGATGAGCTGCTTTCAAGGTCTTGCCATGCTCCAGCAGTTTATCCCCGATTCGGAATGGCTGGAGACCGATATGGCGTTTTTCCGCACGGTCCGTGACCGGGAGCTGTTCATCACCGGAACTGGCGGCTTGAAGGACAACTGGGGGGAATACTGGTATGACGGCAATGCGATGCAGACGGAAATTGATCCGGAAAAATCGGGCGCTCTCGGTGAAACCTGCGTGGCCGCCACCTGGCTCCATTTCTGCAATGAACTCCTGCTGCTGACCGGCGACCCGCTGATTCCGGCGACATTGGAACGCACAATCTACAATGCCGTGCTTGGCGGAACGGATCAGAATGCCGCCAGGTGGATGCACCGGAATCCGACGCCTTTAGCCGCTCCCTCACCAAAACTGCCTTCTCCCGATCAGATCGGCAAATGTTTCGGAACACCTTTTGACGGACATGACTGCTGCCTTGCGCAGGGACCTGAATCTGTCGCCCTGGCCTGCGCCCTCACGCTGCTGGAATCCGCGGAGAACGACGCATGGTATCTGAATCTTTATGAACCCATGGAGAGTGCCTTCTTCCGTCTGGAGGGAACCTATCCTTTCGGCAGCGGCACTATGAGGCTGACCTTCACCGCGGATGTTTCCCGCCCCCTGTATCTGCGCATTCCCGGAAATCTGCTGCGAGTATCGAAAAACGGTCATCCCCTTCCGCTCCGGCGGAATTCCTGGCTGTATGCGGGAGAATCATTCCGGAACGGGGACACGCTTGAACTGGAATTCGATCTTTCAGTGAAATGGGAAAAGCGCGGTTCCCTTGCCGCATTCACCTCCGGGCCCCTGGTGCTGGCGCGGGATTCCAGGCTGGATGGCGATATGGAGAAGGGGCTTGACGGCGATTTCAGTTTCCGCCCGGCGGCATCGGTTTCGGGTTTCCGCACTGTTTTCGAGAATTCTTCGAACCGGAAACTTTGTGACTATGCCTCGGCCGGCGATCTTTTCAGCGAAGATAACACCTTGCGGGTCTGGCTGTCAGGTAGTGTCAAACTCGATATGAAAGAATATGAAAGAAATGACGGAGGTAAGTGATGGCTGAAAATGGCAAATGACGGAGTCGAATACCTGGGGCTCTGCCCCAGACCCCGGAGTTTTTTCAGGCATCTTTGGAATCCCGAAGAAGCCTGAAAAGAAAAAAGCCGGGGTTGAATCCGGCTTCTTCGGTCTTCCGTTTGGATAACCCTTTCCGGGTTGTGCTCCCCCAGAGTCCGGATCTGTTTTTCCGAACAAAAGATCATATGGCACATTCCCGGATAAAGTCAAATGTGACAGTCCGGGATGGCCGGTGCTGATTGAAAATTTGATTTTGGATTAAGCTGCGGCAAGTTCCAGCATTTTCTCCCACTGCTTGGGCCACGAGTCGAGATTGCTGATTCCGTCCAGATGAATTGGAACGGAATTGTGCAAGCTCATATTTGGTCTGAGATGGTTGTAATATGCAACGAACAACGCTGTCAGCGTTACTGCTCCATCGAAAACCTTGAATCCATTGCGTGGACGAGTATGGAACTTGCAGGTGCGATTCAGACGTTCAATCATCTGTTTCAAGCTTCGATATTGGATACTGACCGCATCTTTGTCTTCGAGACCGACAACGGTTTTGGTTTCTATAACCGGTGTTTTCCGTCCGGTTTTCGCACTGGTCTGCTGATTGTATGCGCTAGCGGCGGAATCGTAGGAACCAAGACCGTCACGGATGAAGATAAACTTCACATCCGGATTGCTTTGCGGAGTTCCGAATGTGTTGATGAGCGTGGCAAGAGCTGGTTCCGTTCCGCGCGTGTTGGATACATTCCAGCCGCAAAGAGCACGGGTTTGAGTGTCAATCACAAACCAAGTATAATGCCATTCGCCATCGACAATGATGTAGGTCTCGTCTCCGGCGGATTCTTCTCCCGGTTTTGGCATATTACGATCCAGCCAAGGGGATATCACGGCGGCTGACGCGTTCATGTAATTGATGACCGTCTGATGTGATATGTCAAGATCGAAGAGGCCTTTCAATGCCTTTTTCACCATTCGGGACGACAAACCCAGATTGATGGAAAGTGCAAGGACAAGTCCGGCTGTGTGATAGCTGTTGCGGATTCGTCTCAAGTCGACTCTCGTCTCTTGGGAAGGACGGGTGCACGCAATGTCTTCAGACTTGATGTGATATTCCCGATACTGGTAATGAAGCTTGTAATTCGGGGTGTATGGATTAGCAGTCCGGTCATGCTTTTCGGCACGGGTAAGACAGCCGAGACGTTCCAGATAGTGAGGACAATGATTACTCGGACATTTGTAGATGGTCTCGGTTCCAAGGTCTTTCCAGTGAAACAGCGCTCCGCCGCAATAAGGACAGTAATACTTCGCTTTGGATTCACGCTTAACTCGATTCGTCGCGGATAGATGATTGCAGACTTTGCAACGGACTTGATTGCCTTTCTTTCCGTCGTTCAGGTAAAGATAGGGCTCCGGTGCGCCGCATCGTTCGCAATGACAATGACTTGGAACAGAATATAAATTCGACTTCCGATGGACTGGACAAAGCTCCTTGCCGGTTTTTCGCTTGTATTCGGTAACAAGTTGATGCCATTCCTGCGAGGGAGCTGTCTCCGGTTTTTGAGGCGCTTCGGTCAGAGGAAGAAGAGTATCATATTCAAACCGCCGATAATGCTCGGTTCGTTCCTGCGTTTCTGGTTTGAAATCAAAATTCTTACGTTTTCCGGACAGGATCTCGTGAATAATCACTACAATGGATGTGAATTCGTTAAACGTTATTTTTTTGCAAAACCAACGAAGCAGTGACTCTAATGATGTTTTCATGGTGAAGTTTTTTCTTGCAGATTTTTTTGCCAAAATATAATATGCGGTTAAAACTTCACCTTTTCTACCATCCAAAATCAAAAAATTAGGGGGAGAACAGATTGCATCGGTCTACTCCCGTTCAAATAATAACAAAATGAGCTCAAACACTCTCCGTGAGAAAGAGTAAGTGTTTGACAAAACCGGCTGTCATGTCAGAAATAAAAAATATGAAATCAGCAGACAAAGGGCAGCAGGAGGAGGAATTATGAGAAAGAAAAGAAATGGTTTTACTTTAATAGAGCTTCTCATCGTTATTGCGATCATAGCAATTCTGGTGTCACTTCTGCTTCCTGCACTGGGCAAGGCAAAAGCACTTGCCAGAGCGATTGCCTGTGTGGGAAACCTGAAGCAAACCATTATTGCAAATATCAGTTATCAGAACGACTACAACTCCTGGGCAGGCACCCCCTGGTCCAGCAGCGCCGCTTTCGGCGCCGGCAGCGGATATGTGATCGGAGATTATCAGGTTCCGACCAATAACGGCTTCTGCTATGTGGATTTCCATTATTTCCTGAAATATCAGAATAATGCAAAGAGTCTGCTCTGCCCGGATGAACTGCAGAATCAAGAATTGAAGTTCAGCGGCGCGAAGGGGGAACTTTCGGAAACGATCCGGCATGCCTACGGAATGATTTTCTATGGAAAAAACATTCCGTTCAGCCAGCGGGACACAACCTTTGAAAAACTGGGATATACCAGATTCCTTACTCCTCCGGATTCCGATCCCTTCCTCACATTTAAAATGGAACGCCGTCCGTCCCGGCGCGGGGTATTCATCGAAAATATTCGTCTTACCGGCAATACCTGGAATTCATGGGCAAAGATGGATTACCGTTATTACATGATGGTGCAGACTTACCAGGCCCCAGGAAATTCCCTTTATCTGTCGTGGATCAATGATTCGCAGATTTACAAGAGCATTCCGCTGCCTTATGAGCGTCATGCTCCCAATCAGGTGAACACCGCGTTTCTGGACGGTCATGTGGACAAAGCCTCCCGGCAGGTTCTGTATCAGAGTGACATTACAGCTGGATTAACTCATCATAAAATGGGTTTTCTGACAATGGAATGAACATAAAAAAATAGAATGCAAAAGAGGATAAAAATGAGATTCGTTTCTGTTTGTCTGACAATGACTCTTTGGGTCGGATGTCTGCTGGTATCCGCGAATGATTTACGGAACCCCGCACTGAAGCCAGATAAAAATTCCCGGCTGGAAGGCTGGAAAATCCTGGATGCGAAGAATCCTTATCGTTTTGACAATGGCGTTCTTCAGGGGACATGCAAGAGTCCCACAGGACACGCATTTGGATTTTATCAGTCGATCAAATATGACAAACCGAATATGGATCCGATTGTGTTCGGCGGCTGGAGCCGTGCGGAAAATGCAGGATACGGGGGTTCCTACTGCCTCTATCTGGATCTGCGTTACGCCGACGGCACGCCGCAGTGGAAAATTGTCAAAAAATGGACACCGGGCACTCATGACTGGGAGTGGATCGAAAGCTCCTACATGCCGAGGAAACCGGTGGCGGAGATAAAATATTATGTGATCCTGCGTGGAGCCAGAGGGACTGTCTGGTTCCGGGATATGCTTCTCCGGAGAGGAAATCCCGGCATTTTGTTCAATTATGCCTCGGTCCTCTCCATGGCTCCGTGGAAGCCTGACCGCTACTGTGTACGTTTTGCCTTCTATTCGGACAACGTGAAATCAGAATGCCGTTTCCTGGATGCTAAGGGGCGTATTCTTGAGAAATTCCAGGCTGAGGGGAAAACGGTTCGCCGGGAAGTGACATGTCCGGAAAAGCCTGCCGCGTTTGAAATCAAGGCATCCGCAGGAGGGGCGGAAAAGAGATACCGCGGAAAAATTTTCCATGCCCCTGTTCCGAATCATCTCGGAAACGGCGCGAAATACCGGCTCTGGGTGGCGGACTCCATGGATAAAATCACTCCGCTGACTTTCCCGGGGAAACAGGCGAAACAATATGCGAAAGTAAGTCTCGCTGGCAATGAACGGGAAAGTTTTCAGCTGCAGGTATCCAATGTTTCGGAAACATCCCTGAACAATCTTTCTCTGCGGATCACTCCGCTGAAGAATCAGGCGGGAGACTCTTTTCCCGGTTCGGTCGAATGGGAGCGGATCGCCTATCTTCCCCGGACGGTTCCCTATGCTTCTCATCCCGGACAGGTTCCCGAATTACAGTACTGGCTGCCGGATCCGCTGCTTCCCGCCGCTCCGTTTTCAGTTCCCTCAAATGCCACCCAGGGGATCTGGCTTACGGTTCATGCTCCGGGACAGTGTCCGCCGGGGAAATACAAGGGCAGCATTGAAGTCGCTTCAGAAGACGGAATTCTTGGGAACATTCTGCTGGAGGTGAATATCTTTGCCTTTTCTCTGCCGGATACATTCCGGTTCCGTTCGAGTTTTTCGCTTCAGGACGGCTGGCTGCGTAATTATTATCCGGAAAATCTGAAAAGGATTCGTCGTATCTGCTGGGACATCATGCTGGATCATCGCCTGAATCCCGACGACATCACACGGACGGAACTGCCGGATATTCAGGATCTGCTTTATGCCAGAAGCAGAGGCATGAACAGTTTCAACATTCTGCATCTGGTTCCCAAACCAGGAAAACCGACCTGGTGGACATTATACGCTCCCGTCGGAGCCTATAATGAAACACTCTTTGCCGAGCTCAGAAAACGGCTTGACCCTTACATGCTGGAGCTGAGGAAACATGATCTGGACAAACTCGGTTACTGCTATGGATTCGATGAACGGAGGGAAGATTTTTATCCCGCCATGGCTAAGACCAGGAAATTTCTCCATGACAATTACCGCCTTCCGCTGCTTTCCACATCAACCATGTTCATGGATCTGGCAAAATCTCCGGAAAAGAAGGAGTATCTGGAATGCGACTGGTATTGTCCCATGCCGCAATATTATGAAGGACACGAGGCTCTTGCGGAATCGCTCCGGAAAAAAGGACATAAGGTATGGTGGTACACCTGCTGCGGGCCGACATATCCTTATATGAACTTTTCCAATCTGGAATATCCCTTCTGCGAAGCACGCCTGATCGCGTGGCAGACCTGGATGCAGCGGATGGACGGATTCCTTTTCTGGCATGTCAATTACTGGCAGCAGAAGAGACTGACTTATCTGGATGAGGCGCAGACATATCAGGAACACTATCGCTCCGCCTCCATCGCCGAAGCCACAGGAGACGGAGAACTGCTCTATCCGGGGCGAAAAGCTCCCGTCCCTTCCATTCGTCTGGCGAATCTTCGGGACGGCAGCGAGGACTATGACTATCTTTCTCTTCTCGGGGAACTGGACAGGAATGCCGCTCGACAGGCGGCAAAACAGATTGTTCCGAAACTGCGTGAGTTCAACCGCAATCCGGAAACGATTCGAAAAATCCGCGGCAGGCTTGCCGCTCAGATGGAAAAAATAAAAAAATGAAAACATCAGGAAAGGAAATCATGATGAAGAAAACAGCGTTTCTTTTACTCTGCTGCATGGCCGGAGGACTTTTTGCCGACGGGGACAATCTGCTGAAGAATGATCAGTGGAAATTTTTTCACAATAAAATCTCTACGAAAATCAACCCCGAAAACGGAATCATCTCCTGCTCAAACAGCAGTGACAAAATCGCATCCGGCGCGGTGCAGACCGCGGCAGTCAACCAGACGGAACCCCGAACGCTTTTCTTTTCCGCCGAAAGCAGAAGCGAGAATGCCGTCGGAACAGCCCCGAACAACTATTGCATCTACCTGGATATCACCCATTCGGACAATACAAAAACTTATGCCGTGATGGTTCCATTCAAGACCGGCACGAACGACTGGACGAAAGCGGAGAAAACCTATACTCCGAAAAAATCCGTCAAGGAAGTAAAGTATTACCTGCTGTTCCGCAAAATGACCGGAAAGGCGGAATTCCGGAACGCGGTCCTGAAGCAAACGGAACAATGACGCCATTCAGAAAACAGGGCAGCTGAAACGTTTCCTGATCAGATCGGGCTCCGGTGTCAGACATGCCGATGTTTTTTCCTGGAAAGATTTACGGAAGGTCTCTTACGGAAAAGGTGTCTTTTCCCTGAGACGGTGCAAGGTTTCCGCTACGGGAGAAAGATTGGGCGCGTTCAGCAAAGAACAGGTCCGGAAAAGTTCGCGGCAGGCTTCCTCGTAAGGAATACTGCATAGTTCGGAAATGATCCGGCATGCGCGATCGATCAGTTTTTTGTTGGAGATGGCAAGATGGATCATGTAATTGCCTTGCACCCGTCCCAGCCTGACCATTATTCCTGTTGAAATCGTATTCATTGCCAGTTTGAGTTGAAGATGCTCGAAGATGCGCAGCGGCGTTTTCCGCACCGCTCCGCCGATCCTGCTGCCGGAAAAACGGAGAGCCCCGTCCGCCTCGGGATGGATCGGCAGTTTTTCCGCCCCGGCGCGCCCGGGCAGGAATTCCCTGCCGATTCGTATCTTGAGCAGATCTTTTTCTGAAATGGACGGTATTCCGTTTTCCGTAAGCACATCCAGTCCGAAGCGCCGGTAGTCCTCCTTCTTCCAGGAGATGCACCGGATCTCCCGTTTCAGGCACTGTCTCCAGGCATCCTGCGTGGAAAGGGATGGATTGCGCACCATCGCCCATGGTTCCGCGGAGCAGAGATCGTCACATGGCTTGTACGGCGGGACCATGAACGTGGGGGATCGTTCCGTCGTATCGCTCAGAAGATCCAGCACCAGATCTTCCGCAAGATAGTCGATCAGCCCGTTTTCCCGGCGGATTGCCGTCTCGTGATCAATTGCCTTTGCGATGGCGCGGATGCTTTCCGGACTTTCCAGATGGTCCAGAAGTTCCGCAAATCCGCCATCATAATCCGTGTCCGTCATGAGACATGCCTCCTCCAGGGCGGATGCGGCAATCAGCTGTTCAATCGTGGTGGACTGCATTCTTGTGGAACCGGTAATCGCCATTCCGCCGACCGGCATGTCTATGACACATACATTCGGCTGCCGGTAAAGTTCCCGGCAGCGTTCCAGGCGTGACGCGGGGAGATCCCGGGGGACACAGATCAGCAGAAAGACCTGTGACCCCCGCCGCGCCGCCTCTTTCGCGCTTCCGAGAACGGATGCGGTTTCCCCCGTGGCCGTGATCCCCGCCAGAACGTCCTTGTCCCGCAAGTCAAGTTCTTCTGCCTGACGTTTTCCGACTTCCGGATGATCCTCAAAGTTTTCGACGGATCTGACGAGAGCAAAATCTCCTCCGGTTAGAATGGAGAGAACACGTTTTTCCCCCGGGAACGCCTCGTTCCATGCACTTTCCAGCAGAACCGCGAGACGGCCTGTTGCGCCGCATCCGGAAAAAATGATCCGTTCCGCCTTGCGCATTGCCTGAACCATCATCCGGTATTCCGGGCGTTTCAATGTCTGCCGGATCATCGGCAGGAGCGCTCTGTCGCAGGAGAGGAGCGTCCGTACCCCGCTTTCCGTGGACTCCCTGAAATCGTCGTCCAGATGCATGGTAAGAGGATTCCGTGCCTCACTTGGAAGGAATCCAAGACGGAATCCGGTGTCATTTGCCAGAAATGCTTCCGCTTTTTTCCGCCAGTCCGTATTGCTGTTTCCGGAGCTCATTCCTCGTCTCCGTAAAGAAAGAGCAAGGTTTCCGCTCCGCTCGTTTCGATTGCAATCCGGTCGGTGTTTTCATAAGTTTTTCCGCTGTAAAGTTCGGTAATGCGCCGGCAGACGGAGGGGAAAACAAGTTCAAGCGAATTTCCGTTTCCGATATGGACGGCGGCAAGACGGACATTGGCATATACGGGAACGGACGCTTCGCACCAGATATGCACGCCGGCGTTTTTCATAATCCGGCGCATCTCCTGTTCCGTAAGCGTTTCCGGTTCAGGGAGATAGACGGAACGATACTTTCCTGTCTGCGTTTCTTGCATTCCCCTCGTGCCGAATGCCGTTCCGCTGATTTCCCCGATGCATTCCGGGCACCATCTCCCGTGATGAATTGCCCCGGGAGCATAGATCCACAGGACTGTTTTCCCCTCCGCCAGCTGCCTGATCGTTTCCAGTTTGCCGTTGTCGAGATCAAACGGATGGCAGAAGATCAGCAGTCTGCAGGAATCCAGATCCATTTTTTCCAGATCCCGGAAGGAACAGGTTGTATAAGGCGCTCCTGCTTTCGCCAGCGCGCGCCGGACGGGATTGACGAACTGCACGGATTTTTCATGGCGGTCGTTGATGTAATACATGTTCTCCGGATCGACGACAATCAGGATTTCGTAAAGATCCGGCGGCGTTTTGCGGCTTTCTTCGTCCCAGATCGCCTTTGCCTCCTTCAACGCATTCATGGCGCTTTCGGAATCCCACCAGCCGCCCCACATGTCGAAGTACCATGTGGAACAGCCGTTGATCAGATTGAATGCCATCTCCCGGCGAATTCCGGCAACCACTTCCCCGGGTGTCTTCCATTCAACCGTCCTTCCGCAGATGGATACGCCGCCGGAACTGCCGGGCGCTTTCGGGAAACGGCTTGTAAACGTTGTGGAGTCGATGGAATTCAGGATGTTCTTTCCCCTGACCTTCAATGTCTGCATGGGGATCATGGAGCACGGCGAGCCGCCCATGGAACGTTCCGGCCCATAGGAGATGGGTTCCAGGGCGAAATCGACTTCCTTCATGCTGAAGATGCGTTCGTATTCCAGCTGTCCCCAGGACGCCTGGCAGTATGGCCACAGTTCAAAAATATAGCCGTAGCAGAGGGTCAGCCCGATCTCCCGCGGCAGAATTTCCCGTGCTTTCCGGATGAACAGTTCCAGCGTGTCCGCCGACTGCCGGGAGACAAATTTCCAGTAATCAATGGCGGTTTCATGGAGTGCCGGGATCCGGAGCAGACCGTCTGTTTCCTCTATTCCGCTGTAACGGGAATCAAAATCAGGAATCGGTACGGGCGGCAGTTTTTTTTCTCTGCGGTATTTTTTCCATGCCTGGATTCTCGAAAGACTTTCAAATCCGTAAGTCTGATCGAACCATTCGGTCGTCTTGCCGCCCATCAGGGCGAAGGCGCGGAAGCGCTTCGGGAAAGTCTCCACGGCATGGCGCAGAAGCGCCTGCATGTAGTGGATCACATCATTACGGTAATCTTCCAGAGAGGCGACACGTCCGAATTCATAAAAGGGATCGAAGCGGTTGCCGGAACCATCCCGGCGGATCCACCACTGCGGCGGATTCAGGTCGATGTTGCAGATCAGTTCCGCATCCGGAACCGCATCCAGAATATCCGTCACATTCTTGTCGAACAGAGAAAAATCGTATTCCCGTTCCCAGATCCATGTCGGCTGGTATTTCGTATAAGGCGCTCCCATGAAGTTGCAGTTGTTCGAAACCATGAATGTAAAGGTCCGGATGCCCAGGGCGCGCATTTTTTTCATGGTTTCATATTCGGGTTCGAAGGAGCGGTAGCCGAAAAAACGAAACATTTTTCCTGCCTTTCTTTTATGCGGGGAAATAAATTCCGCTGTTGATATTCAGGGTTTCACCGGTCATGACACCGCAGCGGATCGCATAAAGAGCCGTTTCGGCGATCTCCTCCGCGGTTGCGGCACGATGAAGCGGATAGCTTTTCAAGCGGGAGGCGATCTCGCTTTCGGTAAGCCGGAGAGTCATGTTTTCCGTCCGGATCATCCCCGGAGCAAGCGTGTTGACCGTGATTCCATATTCTCCGAGCAGTTTTGCGTAACAGCGTGTCAGCGCGTGAAGTCCCAGATTCGCAACGGAGTAGGGGACCAGATTTTCGCTCATTCCCAGATGTGCCTGCACGCTTGAAATATTCAAGATGCGCCCCCAGCGGCGCATTTGCATTCCTCTGCTTGCCGCGCGGATGCAGAGATAGGCTCCGGTCAGTTTGACATGCACCATGGCGTTGAACCAGGCGCCGTCGGATGTTTCCGGCGGACGTTTGTAAGGGTCCAGGCGCGCATTGTTCACCAGAATGTCGACCGGACGGGAAGATATTTTTTCCATGACCTCCTTTTCGTCACTGATGTCGCACAGCAGCATTTCAGCACTTCCCCCGGCATCTGAAATCTCTTTGCAGACACGCTGCGCATTCTCCGGATGATGCCGGCAGTTGATCAGGACATGACATCCCTGTTCCGCCAGTTTTCCGGCAATCACTCGGCCCAGCCCCTGTCCGGAACCGGTTACGAGAGCTGTTTTTCCCCGGATGTCATCCATTTTTCATCGCCTCCAGATGCCGTTTTGCCAATTTGGCGATCTCCTCGTAATCATCCGCCTCCAGAAGCGGTTCCGGAAAAACGGATGCGCCCGCCGCAACCGCCAGCGCTTTCGTCGCGAGCATGGATCGGATGGTTTCCGGCGTCACACCGCCGGTCACGAGGAAGGGGATATGCGAAAGCGGCGACATTACATTTTTCACATAACTTTCTTCCCCCGGACGGACAGGAAAAATTTTCACAATGTCTCCTCCCGATTCATACGCATGCATGATTTCCGTCGGCGTATAGGCTCCCGGAATGGAGATCAGCCCGAGACGGCGGGTTTCGGCGATTACAGCAGGAGAGGTATGAGGGGAAATGATGTATTCCGCGCCTGCACCGGCTGCCGCCTTGACCATTTCAACATTCAAAACCGTTCCGCAGCCGACGTGAAGAGCGGGTTGATGCTCCTTGGCGATCCGTACTTTTTCCGCCGTATTGCGCAGTGTTCCGCAATCGGAGGGATCGAAGGTGATTTCAAAAAAACTGACACCGGCGCGGGTCAGAGCCTCGGCGCACATCGCGATTTTTCCCGTCGGTATGCGTCGGCCGATGGCAATGAATTTTGCTTTTCTCAAATCGTCTGCCAGACTCATGGTCAGATTCCTTTGAAATAGTAAACCGTATCATCCGCAGGACGGATGTCGGTGACATTACCGGTATAATGACGCAGGTTCCGGGGTTTGTAAGGATATTCGGCAAGCACGTCCTCATTGACTTCGATTCCGATGCCGGGTTTTCCGGGAATCCGGAGAAAGCCGTTTTCAAAAATCACTTCCTCGTCGGTGATCCGTTTCCGGAAGGAGCCGTCTGTGAGCATGATCTCATGGATCAGAAAATTCGGCGTGCATGCCGCCAGCTGGAGGATCGCTGCATTGGAGATCGGACCGCTCGGATTGTGAAAAGAAACGGGAATGTGTTTTGCCTCCGCCATCGCGGCGATTTTCTTTGATTCGAATATCCCGCCCGCGTGGAAGATATCCGGCTGGACGATGTCGACCGCATTCCTGTCGAAGAGATCCTGAAAGCCGAATTTTGTGTAGACCCGTTCGCCGGCGGAAATCGGGACAGGAGATTTTGAGCGGATTTCCGCAAGCACTGCAAGGTTGTCCGGCGGGCACGGTTCCTCCAGCAGCATGATGTTGTATTGCCGGAGTTCCTGCGCGATTTTCAGCGCAGTGTAGGCATTGAAGCGTCCGTGGCACTCAATCAGCAGGTCTGTTTCCGGTCCGGCCGCATCGCGGACTGCTCCGACAATGGCGGAGGCTCTTTCCATTTCACGGTTGGACAAGGTGAAATGCGCTTTGCCGAAAGGGTCCCACTTGAGCGCGGTTACCCCCAGATCCACCGTTTTCCGTGCGGCAGACGCGAATTCTTCCGGCGTCCGAGCTCCTGTAAACCAGGCATTGGCATACATCCGGACTTTATCACGCATTTTTCCGCCCAGCAATCCGTAAACCGGAGTATGGAAGAATTTGCCCGTAATATCCCAGCACGCGATCTCAATGCCGCTGAGCGCGGACATCAGGACCGGGCCTCCTTTCCAGTAAATATCACGGTAGACTTCAAAACAGAGCTTCTCAATCTCACGCGGATCGCGTCCGACAACCAGGCGCTTCAGGTCTTCCACACATCCTGAAAGCGCCATTTCCTGTGTGCCGAGAGAGGCCTCCCCCCAACCGTGAAGTCCTTCATCCGTCTCCACTTTCAGAAAAGTCCAGTTGGTGCGGTAGGCATCCATGACAAAGGTTTTCAATGCTGTGATTTTCATTCTTTTTCTCCGGTTTCTTTCTTTACAGTAATTTGCTTTTTCCGGATAATCTATCTATATTATGCCAAATATTATATCAATTCTGCAAAAATGGCTCATGTTGATTGAATTGAAACAGTTTTCCACTTTACTGCGTCTGCTTGGCATTTTTTCCGAGCTGCACTTCACCTGGCATTTTCCGGACAGTACATTTCTGCGAAGCATTGAGCCCTGCCAATGTGAACACAGAAGTCCCTACTGCATGAAATTGAAGCGGGAATCCTCCAGGATCAAACTCCGCCAGTGCATTCATGAACACCAGAAAAAAGAATTCAGCCTGGCTCTGCGGAAACGTGCCCCCTTTCTTGTGCACTGTCATGCCGGAGCAATGGAACTGGCCGTCCCGATTTTTATCCGTGAAACGTTCATCGGCGTTTTATGCGCGGGTACTTTCCGTGCCCCGGGGAGCGCCGGATATCAGGACTGCGAGGAAGAGCGGAAAAAACTGCCTGTCATTTCGGAAAAAAGACTTCTGGAGCTGGGGGAGCTGCTGGTCAGTCTGTCGGAGCATTATCTTGGAAAAACGGAACTGCCGCAAAACAATCCGGTGCTTCTCCCGCCGGTGATGAGCAAGGATACGCGGATACTCAAAGCGGTCGTATTCCTGCGCAGAAACCAGTGCCGGAAAATTTCCGCTGCTGAAATTGCAAGAGAAGCCGGCATGAGTCTTTCCCGTTTTCAGCATCATTTTCACGATGAAACCGGATTTTCCTTCAGTGAATTCCTTCAGCGGATGCGTGTGGAATCCGCCTGCAAACTGATGGAGTGCTCCGATCTGCCGTTGAGTGAAATCGCCGAGATGTGCGGAATACGGAGCCCCAGCCGTCTCAGCGTGCTTTTCAAACGTTATCTGAATCAATCTCCACGTATTTACCGGCAGGAATCGCTGAATATGTAATATACACGATTTTATGGGTATTTTAGTAAGAATGTCCCATGAAGTCATTTTTTTTGATAAAACATTGTCCAGATGGAAGAGGTGCAATTAGTGTTTTTCCTCTTTTTCGGTCAATCACCTCTTTTTCATCCTGATTTTCATATCCGATTCATATGTGCAATAACGTCATTCGTTTTCACCGTCAGCTGAATCCATGCAGGACGGAAACCGCACCGGAGGGCATTGCGTACAGATGAGAGGTTCGACCATGCACTGCAATAAAAAGGAACGATCTTCCGGTTCAGACATTCTGCGGCAAGTTGAGAGGTCAGAGCCGTCCCAATCCCCCTCATTCGATATTCCGGGAGTACATCAATGCCGATCTGCCACATCGTTTCACAATCGGCGGAACAGGCGGCAAGACCAATGAGTTTTCCATGATCATACGCACCCACGGCAAGGCAATCATCCAAAGGACGCTTTACACAAAGCGCGTTGCTCCATTCCGGCAAATACAAACTGGAAAAATCGTCAGGGAAAAGCAATTCCGTGTGATAGTCACATTTCCGAGGAACAAGCAAATCCGCATCCGGCAGAAAATATTCCGCCATGAAGCAAACATTACACTTGAACGGCCGCAAATTTTCCATGAACATATGCAGGTTCGGTGTTTCAAAACAGTGTTCAACGGAATAACGTGCAAGATACTCTTCTGTCAATACTTTCAGTTTCTCTGAAACCGAAGCGACAATGTTGTGTCCATAGGACGTGAAATCGCACAGAAACGGCAAATCCAGATATTTGCGCGCCTTCGGATGGTGTGCAGAAATCACCACTTTGTTTTCCGTGCAGAGAAAATCTGAGGCGAGGCAATTGCTGTCGCAGGCGGACTGCTGCATGGCGATGGCCTGAATCTTCTGATTGGTCATGATGATCTAGATTCCCTTTGAAAAAAATACGAGTTGCTGCGTTTCACTCTTCCCGTTTTTTCATTTGATAAAATGACTTCCGGTCTTTTCCTTTGCAAAATTATAGGGCGCCTCTATTTATTTGAGGGGGAATTGAGTTTGTAACAGGAAAAAGAATGC
>ERZ1034917.588-NODE-588-length-31770-cov-13.164591_pt1 | contig 31770 bp, 23 predicted proteins | sample MGYA00520605_ERZ1034917 | MGnify/ENA primary metagenome ERZ1034917 (study PRJEB33766, sample SAMN09781784) | gut metagenome | biome: gut microbiome | host: Homo sapiens | place: Madagascar | study: EMG produced TPA metagenomics assembly of the PRJNA485056 data... | reverse complement strand
GCAACACCCTCGGAGTCAAGGATGGAGAGAAGTTCAGCGCCATCGACCGCGACGCTTTCGGCGAACTCAAGCCCGGCGAGAAGCCCAACCTCGCCGTGAACTTCTTCACCGGCAAGCCCGAAATCGATGGCTTAGGGTACAGCTTCCTGTTCCGCAACTACCGCGCGGATTTGGGGAAATGGTTATCTGCAGATCCGATTAGTTTCGTGGTAAATCAGCCAAACAATCTTGATGAAAACTTGAATAAAGGCTATGCACAACTTGGTTATCCTGACGGTTGGAATAATTTAGCTTATGCGAGCAATAAAATACTATCCAGAGTTGATAGGTTAGGCTTATGTGATCATGCAAATTGTACTAGTGATGAATCGTTATCTGAGGCACAGCGAGCAGATGCGTATCTTTTTACTTTGTCTGCTTCGTGTGGCAGTATAGAGTCGCATGCAGGAGGGATCGTCTATATTACTTTGTCTAATGATCGTACTAAAGAAGCTTTTGGAGGAAAGTCTGTTATTTCATATGCTTATCCCAAGATAAATTTAGATTTAAGAGATCATCCGGAACCACATCTTGGGTCTGCAGAGAATAAATATTATGTTGCTGTTCAGTATTACATATCCACAATCACATATAGCTGCGGGGAAGTAGTGACCAAGGGGGTCAACGGAAGCACATGGTTATATACAAAACAAGTAAGGGGATGCGTTCATGAATAATGGAAGGATTTTACTTGTTTTGCTATGCGGAATTTGTTTTTCATTTTATTCTTCTGCTGCGGGATTGGAAAATACTTCCGGCGAAGCGGATTATACATTGGAAAATATTGAACATTATTCCCCATTTTCGGATACAAATGCAGCGTGGTATTTTAAATTAAAACAGTTGCGGCTGGCGGGAGATGAATATGTCAATTTAAAATTTCGGTTAGTAGACTTGAGAGGGCAGAAGGAGTACTATTGGAATTCTGTTTTTGAATTATCGCTGGATTCAGGACACATTTATTGTTTTACATATCGAGATGATGCAAAAGGCGGAAAAAAGCTCAATTTTAGAATTGATACTGTGGCCGAATGTTTGCCGGACAGGCAATATGCTGTATTCAGTTCTCCGGGAATGACTACGTTTTTATGTAATCCCCGGAGCCATGTATTCCCTTTGGGGCAAGAGTACAAAAATGAATACCAATTACTTGCCAAAAAGAAAATGGAAGGGCGCTTTAAAAAAGAGTTGCTTCTTATGAAATTGGAGGAACCGAAACCTGTATCTTATTCAAAGACCGAGGAGCAGAGTTGGAAGTACGTGTCAGGTATTTCCGTCGATGATGGACGGAGGCAACCCAAAGTCGCTATTCCTGATTTTCAGCTTTTTGTGACAATTGATGTAGGTAAAAAAACTGCTGATTTTGCACCCGGTACGCCAGAAGGGAGGAACTGAACTTTAAGGAAGATTCTTTATTGGGGAAATGATCTTCTGAAAGAACGTTTCCCAAAGTGTTGGTTAAAGAACAGTCTGTCCGCGGGAAAATGGTCCGGCGGGCAGACCTTTCGGGAGTACGCAGCGGTCTCTTTTCCGGAATCGCGGCAGAACGTAAAAGGAGATAGCGTTCAGGCCCGGGCATGCCGGAGCCGACACCGGCACCGCTGCGTACTCCCGAAAGGTTTGTCCGGAAATTTTCTGAAATATGATACAGATTTTAACCTGTGAGATATTCAAGTTGTAAAAATACCGTAAAAGAGCTATGATATCCGGGAAAAGCGGCTTATTCTATAAATTGGGAGATTATGCCGTAATTCGTGACGGAAACAGGGATGGACGAAAAATGAACTATCAAAAACATTTCGTATTGCTGTTGCTTGGCGGCTGTCTTTCCGTTATTGCGGGAGAGCCGCCAATGGAACGACAGGCGCCGCCTCCTGTTGCGGAGGAAGCCGTGATTTTTGTTGCTGATCATACCGGAGAGCAAAGAGAGGCGTCCGGGGGCAGGATTGTCCCGCAGAAGGCAGGAGGGCGTTCCTCCTTGCGGCAGTTCCGGATGCTGCGCATTGCCGGCAAAGGAATTCTCTCGCCTTCCCGGAAAAGTTTTGCAACTCCTCTCCGCAGGCCGATGCGTCAATTTTCTATTTATGGAATCTATTTCAGGAGTGTGTTGCAAAACCGGGAGTTGGGACGGCAGGCCGCGTTGAAATTGCTCGATGAGGAAAATGTGGTCCCGGCACATACGCTGGTTCCGGCGCTCTGGGCTGCGCTTTATCTTGATTCACTGCCACCCGATGCCGCCGCTTCGCGCGAAACCGCATTGGCGCTGGCTTTCGTCGGCAAGTGGAACGAGGCGGGAGAGGTCGCGCAGCAGTTGCTCGCCGGTTCGCCGGATGATTTCGGCCTGAATCTGTTTCTGGGAATGCTGGCGCCCCGGAAAAAAGAGTTTTTCAGGTATCTGGAACAGGCCGCGGCGGTCAACCCGGTCAAAACCGCCATGACGTTCAACTGGTGCCTTGAGCATTGGCCGATGGAGGTCAAGCCCGAACAGGAATGGGATTTCGCCGACGCCTGGCTGCGGCTGATCCTGAAGCATCGTGACCGGCTGAATGAGGTGAATTCCGATTTCAAACCGGTAGCCGAAACATTGCGGAGCGCCGTTCTGGAGAAATATTATTCCGACACGGCAATCCGGCCGGAATACCGCGAACTGGAGCCGGAACTGGCGGAACTTCGGAAGAGTCTCGATAAGGTTTGCTGCCGGAGACCGGTTGTTGCAGAGCCGAAACCTGAAAACAGCATAACCATCAAGACGGTTCCTGCCGAAGTGAATCTGAATTTGAGCAAAGAGGATGCCGTCAAGGTCGCCGAAACCGTTCTGGTCGGCATCTATGGCAAAGAGGTGTTGCGGCAAAGGCCGTGGCGGGTGGTCGAGAGTGAAACGGAGTTTCAGATCAGCGGGACTTTGGCTCCTTCTTCGGTGGGCGGAGTCGCCGAGATTTCGATCCGCAAATCCGACGCCGGAGTGGTAAGGTATACTCACGGGAAGTAAATGGCCGGTATATAGGGGAACTCGTTTTGAGAAAAAGCATCAGGATATTGAGTGTATTGTGCTTTTCATTGATGACTTTTGCCGAAAACTTTGAAACATTCCGGGGGGAATGGCAGGAAAATGGCGGTGTGAAGAAGGTTTTCAACAGTCCGATGGGGGCTGTTTATAAATTCATTCCAAGCACATCATATACCTGTTATTCCTACAATGATCCGGTGACCGGAAAAGTTCATCCTGCCGACTGCAAATGCAAATATTGTCGGAGGAAAGAAAGCGACAGAGGCGATATAAAAGGCAGCCTTCAGTTTAATTTCCTGAAATCTTCACAAATGAATAAAAGATTTGTAGTGCTTGATTTCAAGGTCAGAACGTATCCGGCGCTGAGCAAAAAGAAGAGTTCCGACTCGCAATTCTTTGTGATCAGAAGCGATAAAAAGAATGTTGGATCCAATTATTTGGACTTGAATGGGATGTTGAGGGTCATCAGTTCCAAATACTCCCTTTTCTACACAACTTATCGAATCGATATCCTGAGAAATTCACTTTTCCGCTTCAACGGGATTCATTATCGGCCTTCGTTTCAGCCATTGGCGATGCGTTGGATTTTCGATACTTCCACCGGGCATAATCAAATTATCTGCTATAACGAGGAGAAGGAAATATTGCTGTTCGCTGAAGAACTGATTACTTCCGGCGATCCGATTGAAATCCGCAGTTTTGGCATCCTTACTCAAAGAAAAGGAAGCGATAATAAATTCCGGGAGGAATATCTGGAAATCTCTGATCCGGTTGTGCGGCAGTTCAACTCGTCATCGCTGTTGAAGAAGTTGCCTCCATTAAGGTTTTCGCCTTATCCTTACACCAGTTATGCCGGTTTCCTGAATAAGGACAGGCGTAAGCTGAACGCGGAGCAGAGTTGGCGTAAACTGCGGGGACATGACAATCCGGATCTGCAATATGCCGCGGCTTTGCAATACCTTTATGGGGCAGGGGAGGAACGCGATGTCTACCGGGGATTGGAGCTTTTGGAAAGGGCGGCTGAGGAAGATCATGTGTTGGCGCTTTATGAACTTGGCGTATGTTATTATCGCGGGTATGGCGTTCTGCCGGATTGGGAAAGAGCGATCAAATATCTGAAGTCCGCAGCCGCCTGTGATTATCCTGCTGCGGCGGCGCTGCAGGCACAGGTTGTCTGGGAACAGGCACACCGTCCACTCTTCATGTCCTCCCTCCTTCGCCGGGAGCTGGAAGATATTTTGGCTCATGGAACGGTAAATGACCATGACTGCTGCGTATTCAGGCAGTTTTTTACGGTTGGAATCCTGCCGGTTAAGGAGATGTCGCCCAAGCGGCTTGTTTCCGTCAATTACGGGAAGGGGCTTCGGAAGCGTTATCCGACCCGGGGCGAAAAGGAAAGCTCCATGCAGTTTCTCAACCATGCGATTTCAGCGGTATATCTTCCGGCTTTTCTGCTCAAAGCGGTTTCCCTGCGCTGGCTGACCCAGCCCAACGCTCCCGCACAGGAAGCCTGGGTGAACCGCGAGATCACGAACAGTCTGGAACAGGGGGCATTGGCCGGTGATGCCGGCTGTACGGTCGCATTGCTGGCGGACAAGGCCAGGAACGGCAAGCTCGCTTCTCTGAAATTTACTCCCCAGCAGCGGCTTCAGTTCGGCGATGATCCGATCTATCTCTTTTATGAATTCGCCGCCGCCAATCCGGCTTATCCGGGAATTGCCGAATTTATCCGGGAAGAGTATGACCGTGCGGAAGAAATCTGGCAAAAACAAAAGACGCCGACTGCGGAATTGCTGCTGGGATTGACCGGCTGGATTCGTTGGTATCCCGCTCCTTTCCGATATGACAATCTGACTCAGATGGATGAATTCATCAAATTACGTACTGCTGCCTATGGGCATTTGCAGAATGCCGCCGAAGCGGGGATTCCGGATGCCATGTACCTGACTGCCCGGCAGATTTTGAATGACGATATCCCGCTGCAAAGACGGATCGGAAGTCAGGATTACGGCAAGTTTCAGGCCAAATCCTTGCTGGAAAAAGCGGGAAAAATGGGACATCTGAAAGCGATTTTACGATTGGTTGAATTGGATTCAGAAAATTTATCAGCAGGGACTTCCTCACTCAAAAACATGTTGCAGCCGGTACTGGCGGAAAAATATGGTCCCGCTTTTCTGGTGCTGGGGAAGATTCAGGAACGGGAAAAACAATATGCCGATGCGCTTCAATCATATCGTCAGGCGGCGGAATATGGAGAACATCGAGGACTGCGTGAGCTTGCACGCCTGACAGCGGCAGTCAGCGGCAAGTCGGCTTCCCGGCAAGAGTGGAACAAGTTCATCGATGCGGATCGCCGGAAACGGGCGCAGGATATGTATGATGTATTTTGGCCGAGCCGGGAGTATTTGGAGTGGGAATATTCCTCTCAGGCAGGCGGGGAAGATCCGGATCGCGCCGCTATCCTTCAGGAAGCTGAAAAAACTTCCAGACAAGTAATCACGACCACTGATCCGGAGGAGTTGAAAGAGGAAATGAAAAAACGCGATGCCCATGAACGGCGGCGCCAGCGCAGGATAAAGAGATTGAATTAAGCATGGGTGTTTAAATGGCCCGGTGATACGTGAGAAAAGCTTGAAAAAGATGATTTTTTTCTGCTTGAACAAAAAATTACTTGAAAAAATTGTAAAAGTAAACATATTAATAAGTGAAAACTGGATTGCTTTGAGGAGCAAAGTCTGAAAATGCGGTTTACCGGGGCGGCGGGAAGAGGGCCGTCCCATTAAGGCGGGCCGGAAACGGGGAAGGACAGGGAATGATGGGGATTGCGGGAGTGCGGAAATGCTGTGTGGCCGGGTTGGGGGGTCTGGGGATGCTGCTGCTTCCGGCGGCGGCTTCGGCGGCACCGGCGGCGAAGATCGAACAGATCGTCGTGAAAACCAAGGCTCCGAAGAATCCGGAGGTCACGTTTCACTGCCGCATCCCCCGCACCTACCGCTCCGCCGACCGGCTGGAGTACCGGATTCTGGTCTATTTCGGCGGGCGCAACACCTCCGGCGCCGGCGAAGCGCAGGGCGGAGCCGGATGGGCCGAATGGGCCGACCGGAATAAAATCTTCATCGTCGCACCCGGATTCAAGGATGACAACTACTGGGAACCCGAGGAGTGGTCCGGCCCCGCGCTGCTGAAGGCGCTTTCGATGCTGAAATCCAAGTACCGGGTCTGCACCACCAAACTGCTGTTTTACGGCTTTTCCGGCGGTTCGCAGTGCTCGAACCTCTTTCCCGCGTGGAAACCGGCGATGACCCGGGCGTGGGTCTCCCATGCCGGAGGAGTGTTCCACACGCCGAGCACCCGGATGCGCGGCGTGCCGGGGCTGGTCACCTGCGGCGATGCGGACATCCAGCGTTACATCATTTCGCGCCGCTTCGTCGAAAACGCCCGCGCCAAGGGCGAAAACATCATCTGGAAATCCTATCCGAATTTGAACCACTCCGTGCCGATGGAGTCCTACCGGCTCGCCCGCGAATTCCTCGGCTTCTACCACCGCCGCCACCTCGAAGACCTCGGCGGCAGCAAAACCGGGCGCGCCGCGGAAGCTCCTCCCGTATGGATCGGCGACGATCAGGACCAGCTTTTCTATCCGGTCAAATCGGCGCAGGCCGCCAATATTCCTCTGGAGGACCGCGTGCTGCTGCCGAGCAACGAAATCGCCCTCGCGTGGGGCAAACCCGCCCCGGTGAGGAAATGATCCGTCTTTTCTGTTTGCCTGTGCTGGTTGCCGCATTTTGCACCGGAGCCGCCAAAGTGGAAACCTTCACCGTTGCCACTTCCGCGCCGAACAACCGCCAGCTCGAATTCGCGGTCCGGCTGCCGGAGCGGATCACGCCGCAAAGCCGGATCATGGTGCTGTTCGGCGGGCGCAACTGGAAAGCCGCCCAGACCCTGAAGGCCTACCGGTTCGACCGGCTGGCCGACCGTTACGGGCTGGTCCTGCTCGCGCCATCTTTCTTCAACGACGACTATTGGGAGCCGGAGAAGTGGTCGGGCCGCGCGCTGTTCGACGCGGTGGCGCGGGTCGAAAAAAAATACGGAGTTCCGCAAAAGCAGATGCTCTATTTCGGTTACTCCGCCGGAGGCCAGTGCGCGAACCTCTTTTACAACTACGCGCCGCATCGCGTGGGGGCATGGGGCGCGCACGGCTGCGGCGTCTACTTCCCGTTCAGGGGAAACAAGTTCACCCGTCCGGCTCCGGCGCTGCTGAGCTGCGGGCTGGGGGACGACGTCCGCTTTGAAATCTCCCGGACGTTCGCATTCAATTACCGCGAAAAGGGCGGGCGGCTGCTCTGGCTGACGCTGCCCGGCGGTCACGAATTGAACCCGAAAGTGCTGGAGGTCGCCCGGACCTTTTTCGCGGAGTGGCTGGACCGGGTGCCGCCGCGTTTCGTCGCTGACGACGAGAGCGGCATCGTCTATCCGGTCAGTCAGGCGGAGTCGATCGACCCGGAGTATCGCAACTACCTGTCGGAGAAAATAAAAGGACTGGTCAGGCCATGATGGAATTCACCAGCGACGGCATTGTGCGCTGGGGCTTCGGCTTCTACAACCCGAACCATGCCGCCGCGCTGATTACCCTGCTGTTTCCGCTGCTGTGGCCGCTTTTCAACCGGCCGGGGCGCCGGCCGAAGGTCGTGGCGGGCATCGCCGCGGCGGGATTGATCGCGGCGCTGGCGCTGACCGGTTCGCGCACCGGCATGGCGGTGCTGGTGATGGAAATGGTTTTTTTCTGCTGCTTCTACGGCCGCCGCTTCCTGAAATACGGCCTTGCGGCGCTGGCGGTGCTGGTGGCGGCGTTCGCGCTCTCCGGGATGCTCGGCCGCTTCGGGATCGACCGGGCGCTGACCAACCGCCCGGTGATCTGGCGGGGCGGGGCGGAACTGTTTTCGCTGCTGCCCGGCGGCTGCGGGCTGGGGGATTCGGGGCGGATCGTGTCGGAGTTCCTGCTGCCGGAAGGTTCCGGCATCGTGTGCCGCACGCTGGTGAATTCCCACCTGACCTGGCTGGTCGAATTCGGCGCGGTGCCGGGAGTGCTTTATGTGTTTGCGGTTCTGGTCGCGCTGTTCCGGATTCCGCGTCGTTCGGAACCGTTCCGGCCGGCGCTGTGGTGCGCGGTGGTCGGTACGCTGGTCTCCGCGACGCTGGCGAGCTGTTTCGACTGGCCGCTGCTGTTCGATTTTTACTCGTTCGGTACCCTGCCGCTGTTGAACTGGCTGCTGTCGTGGCTGCTGCTGCTCGGATTCTGCGCCGCCGTGGTGCTGCTGTGGCTGCCGAAGGTGTCGCGCCGCCGTCTGCTGGCGGCGGCCGGGGCGGCGGTCGCCGTGGTCGCCGCAATCTGGATCGCCGGGTGGGGGATGCGCGGCGGGAGTGCGCCGGAACTGTTCCGGGCGGACGGTGTGCTGATGCTGCGGCTGCCCGGGAAGGATCCGGTGCTGGCGCTGTACGACCGGGAGTGGACGGCGGGGGAGGTCGCGGAGTTCATCCGCCGCAACCTGCCGGGGCAGGGGGCGGAGATCCCGCTCGACTCATGGGCGGAGAAAGTGGAGCCGCCGCCCGCGTCGCTCTGCCGGAGCGTACTGCTGTTCGGCCGCGCCGCCGACTGGGCGGACCGGCTGGAGGCGTATGAGTTGCAGTTGGCCGCGCCGCCGGAAAATATGCCGCTGCCGGAGCGCACCCGGAAAATCTATGTCGGGCGCTATGTGCATTTCGAGGCGGAGACCGCCGCCGAAGTGAGCCGCTATTAATTCAATGCACCGTCCGGGCCGGTTTCGGTGCCGCGCCGGAAGGCTTCCGGATCGGCGTTCCCGGTTGTATTCAGGAAAGGCTTCAGGGCTTGGGTAATCGCATCGCCCTGCAGCTCTTTCGCTGCCGGTGTGAAGTGGTATTTGTCGCACCAGAATTCCTTGCGGTCCAGCGGATTCATCACACTGAACAGGTCGTCGGCCGGCAGCTTGAATTCCGCGGCAACCCGTGCACCGATCGCATTGAGTTCGACCGCTTGAGCGGTCAGTTCAGGATCGGTCAGCGGAGTGCTGGCGCACCACATCAGCCGGATTCCCGGCAGCTTGTCGAGGATCATCCGGAAGGTGTTGCGCAGCGCCGCTTCCCATTCGGCGCGGTCGGTGGTCAGGCTGTGGAGGCCGTTGTTGAAGTGAATCAGGTCAAGCGGATACTCCTCAAGAATGAATTCCAGTTCGCGGAGGTAGTCCGGATCGGTCACGCATTTGGAGCTTGCCCAGAAGGTCACGTTCGCGATGCCGAGCAGCCGCTCGCGCACCTGCGCGTGGTAGCCGTTGCAGATTGAATCCCCGACCAGCAGCACGCGCGGCAGGGTACGGTCCCCCGCGTTGAACGCGTAGTGGATCGACCACTCGATTTCCTCGCGGCGGCGGCTGGTGTGCGGCAGTTCATACTTCCGGTGAATCTGATCCATAAGAAAATGTCCTCCTGAATTTCAGGAAATGTACTGCCGAATTGGTGAAAAGTCCAGCCGGAGGCGGTATTTTTCAGCTATCCGGCGGATACGGCTGCCGCATCCGCCGGATGGTTATTGGGATATGGTTACTTGAGATATCTGGCTTCGGAAGCGCCGCGCTGCATCACCTTGATGTTGATGCTCACATCGTCCAGCCAGAGGGTTCCGGTCGACTTCCCGAGGTAGAATTCCAGGGAGAAGTGGTTGAAATCGGGCGGAAAATCGTTCTGTTCGTACTTACGGACCTGTTCGCCCGCCATCCAGTCGAAGGTGCCGCGCTCGAAGTCTCCGTCCCGCCAGTGGATGCGGCTGTTGTCCTTGCGGCGCATCGACAGCGACGGCGCGAAGCCGGCTTTGTCGATGCTGTCGATTTTTTCGCCCTTGGCCCACCAGCGGTAGGTAACGACCATATATTGTCCGAGCTTCAGCTTGGGAACGGTCATCGTATGACAGACTGCATAGAAGCCGGTCCGTTTTTCCGCATGGATCTTCAGGGCTTGCCGCCCGGAGTGTTTGACCTTGTCGTCGACGGAAACCAGAAAGCCGACCTGTTCCGGAGTGCCCTTGCCGGTGTCATAGCCGAGATGCCAGTAAGGAATGGTGGCGCCGCGCACCGGCATTTCGAAGTCGCCGTTGCATTTCACATTGATCTCCTGAACCAGCACCGGTTCCGGGTCCCGGCCTTCGCCCGGTTCGCCGGAGATATCGCCTTCGATCAGCAGCGGCCGGTCGGAATCCATCTCCAGAACCAGTTTGCCGTTCTGCGGAATCTGCGTGGTTTCGCGCCCCATCATATCGATCACGCGCAGTTCTTTTGAGGCGGAGTCGAGGGTGACGGCCGCTTTCGGGGCGTCGTTCAGGATCACCAGCGTCAGCGTCTTGCCGCCGCGGCGGAAACGGAAGCCGTGCAACCAGCCTTTGTCGGAACGCCGGGTGATGTTGATCCGTCCCGCCGGATCGGCATCGCCGATTTCCCGGATCAGCGTTGCGAAAGCGACGTATTCGGGACGCAGCTTGAAGTCGCCTTCGAGCATTCCGGCGATCCAGCCCTGCGGCGGCAGTTCGGGAATGTCGCGTAGCAGGAACTTGCACAGCGCCTTGCCGCCGGCCTGAAGCTGGGTCGCGTAGTGGGTGCAGGTGATGCGGATGTTGCGGCAGGTCTCCTCCCAGGTCGGCACCTTGCGGTAGGAGTGCGCCATGCCGCCGATTTCGGTGAAGATGATGTCCACGTCGCCTTTGCCGTACCGGGCAAGCACTTTGCGGATTTCGGGGACGCTCGGGAAGTAGTGCGTGGAGAAGTAATCCATCTGTTTGCGCGCTTCCGGGTTCTGCAGAAAGACGTTCAGCCAGTCGCGGTAGGTGTTGCCGTCGGGCGCGCTGCCGGTGGTGTTCGGGCCGATTTTGGCGGCGGGGGCTCCGGCCCGCAGCGCCTTGGCGATCATGATGTAAAACTCGATGTAATCCTGCATGATCGCGGCCTTGTCGCCCTGATGCTTGTAACGGCCGATCCAGAAGTTTTCGGCGTCGATCTCGTTGCCGATCTCCCAGTAATCGACCTTGTCGCCGTAGCGCCGGGCGAGTTCGGTATGGAATTTCTTCGTCTGCTCGATGTACTTGTCCGCCGGAAACATCTTGTCGAGGTAGTAGGCGTCGATTTGGGTGCCGCGTCCGCTGGAAGCCCAGGCCGGGAACGGCCAGGCCGTGGTCGCGACGATGGAAAGCCCGCGTTTTTTGTAGATTTCGACCTCCCGGTCGGCAGTGGCCCAGTCGGGGGCTTTGTGTTCGTCGGGCTGAATCTGAATCCAGTTCAGGCGGTGGGTACGGACCCACCGGACGCCGATCCGTTCCATGAATTTCGCGTCGAAATCACGATGGGCCAGCGGATAGCGGGTGTGCGGCGCGACCATCACGCCGAACTGATTTTTTTCCCAGTCGGTTTGGGAGCGGTCGAATTCCGGGATCACGGCGAAGGGATAGCGCGCTTTTTCACCGGCATTGCCGACCGTTTCTGCCTGAAGCTCGTACCAGCCGCGCGACAGGCCGGTGAATTCCAGATTGCCGGGGGCGGTTTCGCCGCTTCTGACGGTCTTGCGGTCGAAGTCGATCACGCGGTAGGCGGCCCTGCCGTTTGCCGGAAGTTTACTGACGGTGAAACGGACGGGTTCGCCGGGCGCATAGACCGCGGTGTCCGCCGAAGGAGTCAATTCCAATGCAGTGAGAACGCCGCCGGCCAGCAGGACCGCCGCGAAAAGAGTCGGTTTGAACATGATGATTCCTTTGGGTAGTGAGGTTATTGGATGCGGCCGTTGCCGAGTACGAACTGGGTGAAGCCTTCGCTTCGCAGTTCGTTGAGTCCGCGTGACGCGACATGGCCGTCGGCATACGCGATATTGGCGGCCTGCGAATGTGCGAGCGCCGTGGCGGATTCAGGGTGGAAATAACGCGGATTGAATGCCATGAATCCTTCGCCGTTCAGCTTGCGCACGTCGGCGAAAACCGGGGTGCGGGTCGGCGCTTTCATCTTGGCGAGCGTCATGAAATAGCCCTCGATGCCTCCGGAGACGACCCGGATGTTGTAATTGCCGAGTTCCTCCTCGTAATCCTTGCTCCACGGTCCGCGCGGATCGCCGGCGCTGCCGCCGAAGTCGAAGCGGAAAATTCCGTAACTCGCTTCCGGCCAGCCGATCTCGTCCGCGCCGGTTTTAGGCTTGGAGCCGGGGCAGCTGACCACCTTGCGGTTCAGATAGCCGGAGTGGATCAGAACCGAATTCCAGTAGCTGTGCGGAGCGTCGCCGTTGAACATGCCGTGGACGTAGTAGTAGTCCCGGAAGTCGTTGCTGTACAACTGTTCGGCTTTCAGGCACTGATTCAGGCGGCTGGTGCAGTTGATCTTCTGCGCGGATTCCCGCGCCTTGTTCAGCGCCGGCAGCAGCATCGCCGCGAGGATCGCGATAATAGCGATCACCACGAGCAGCTCAATCAGCGTAAATTTTGCGGTAGTCAGCCTTAAGCGGCGGTATGCGGGGGGCGTATCCGCCGCCCCCCGCGCCCCCTGCGTCCGGCAAGGTGCCGGTGCCGGGTACGGGGCGGTCGACAGGCGGAGGCGCGGTCGGCCGGCGGGGAAGGAAGATCCGCAATAACGTGAAGTTGTCTTCCCGCTTTTTTGCGGAAAAACAACTTCACGTTTTTGCTCCGACTTGCCGCTTGCAGAGCATTGGCAAAGGCGTAAGAGCTTGCGAAGAATGAGAGAGATGTTCAGATTGGTTGGTACGGGGAGAGACGCGGCGCAAATCGCCGCTTTCTCTCCCCCGAACCCCTCTCTTTTACGCAGAGCGGCAGCCGTGGACTGATTGTATATTTTACAAGTTGTGTTCACGAGCAGCTCAATAAGAGTAAAATTATGTTTACGGGGAGTAATGAAGCGTATCTGTTGCATGGTAAAACTCCTTTTTTAAAGGTTGGATTATTCAGAAATGATCCGGACCGAACCGCGTTTTACCAGCTCGGGGGGAATAAGCACGCTTTCGTTTTTGCCGGCCAGCAGTTGTTCCACCGCGTCGGAGACCTGGTGGCCGATGCCGACGCAGATCGTATCGAGCGGCGGATAAAAGAGTTCGGTGGTGCGGAGATTGCCGATGGTCACGATGCTCAGTTGCGCCGGAATCGCAAGGCCGTGGTTGTGGCAGGCGTTCAGGGCCCCTGCGAGCGAATCGCCCGACACTCCCGCCAGCGCGGTGAAGTCGAAGCCCTGTTCGATGATCCGGCTCATTTTCCGGTAGACCCGTTCCAGCGGCACTTCGCCGCCGGGGATTTCGCAGTCGATCAATTCGGCCTGCATCCCGTGGAGCCGGGCGTAGTTCAGCACGCCGTTGACCCGGTCGATGATCACGCTGCTCTGCGGTTCGCTCATCAGGACCGCGATTTTACGGTGTCCGGCGTGGTATAGATGGTGGGCGGCGCAGTTGCCGGCGAACATATCATCCAGCCCGACCGAGGGTACGTTGAAATTGTTGAGGTGGTGGCACAGTACCATTACCGGATCGTTCTGCCGGAAGATGTTCAGCGCCTCGATGTCGCGTGCCTCAAGCGTGTCGACCCGCCCCGGCATCATCAGCAGCAACCGGACGTTCTCAGCGGCCAGCGGCAGTTCTGGCGGAATTGCGTACCGGTAGTCGAAGCGGTGCAGCAGCAGGCGGGTTTCCGGGTGGAGCGGAGCGAGGCGTTCGAGTTCTGCCTTGATTTCGTCGATGTCCGGCGATACCCAGTCCGGCACCGCGACCAGCAGCGTCGGCTGTTCCGCTGGAGTAGGGCGGACGAACTGCGGCACGAAAAGTCCGCGCCGGGCGAAGGAAACCAGTTTGCCATCCTTGCAGAGGCGGTTGACCGCGCGGTCGACGATCAGCTGGCTGACGTTGTAGCGGCGCATGATGTCCCGGACGGTCATGAATTTTTCGCCGGGCGCCATCCGGCTCAGCTCCCGCACGAGATTTTCGTGCAGCGTATCTGATTTCAAAGCGGTCTGACTCATCAGGTGTTCACTCCTGTATTTATTTTTTTTCTTGTATTATGTTGTATCATACAGGAGGATGCAAGAGGTGCTGGAAAAAAAAGTGATTTTTCTGCAATTTTTTGAAAAACAGCAGCCCAAAGCCGCAGCGGACCGGCCGGACGGGACCGGAGGTAATACAAAGAAAGTCTGTATCGGTATAAGAAAAAAGCGGCTGCCGGACCGGTAACGGGCTACTGCTTTTCGCCGCCCTTGTTGTCCCGGGACTGTGTGTCCGCCGGCAACAAAATGTTAATCAAAATTTCCGGCGATGATGCCCGAGAGATCAAGCAACTCCTTGCGGCAACGGCAAATGATGTCTACCTGTTCCAAAGTGAAACCCGCAGGTTGTCAGGGACGGTTCGGCCTTGGTCGCAGGGCTATGTAACAGCTTTCCTCAAGGAATCTGGGCCTCAAGCGGATTGCAGGAAAAAGTAGGCTTTCTGACTCTCCAGAAAACCTGGGGATATCAGTTGGCTGTCCGCGGCAACTATGCACTCTGCGAAATTCAACAAATCCTTGGTCAGCGGTCTTTGGCCGCGACGCGAAGTTACCTGAATATAACCGCAGAAAGGAATAGTTTTCTCTCTTTTTGAGCGTGGATCCATGAGCGGCACCAATAATCGCACGTGTGCCGATTTCAAGTATGGTATCCGGCAGGGCCGTGGGGTTACAAACATCCTTGAACAAATATTGCATTACCTTGTACCCCAAACGGCTCCTGGCACGGGAAATTCCTCCTCGCCCTTTGAGCTCGCCGCAAGGAATTTTTATCTTCAGCCAGTCAAAGCCCTCAAGAATGCAGCGCATAACCTCTTGCAACGAAATGCCTGAATACTGCGAACGGCAAACAACATAATAAGCCATCAATTCCAGTGGCAGTTTACGGTAACGTTGCGTCGCAAGTCCGCATTTGGTCAGTACATTGCAAACCCAAGTCCGATTCCGACGGGTTTGGTAATATCGTTCATAAGGTTTGCCGCGATCATGAGCATCGCGGCAAAAAGACAATTCAGCTTCAAAATCCCCGCCGCAAAAAAATTAAACCGGAACGGAAGCGTTTTCGAGAATTTTCACACCTGCCGCACAGGCCGGGCAATCGCACCATTTGGCCCCCTGGGCTTTGATTTCACGTGCGTGCGCCGCCATGGCTTTGGCGCGCTCCGCTCCGAAGATTTGAGTGCCGAGCTCCGATTCGAAGAAAGGAATGGTCTGGTCAAGCGTGCAGACATCCTCCCTGATCTCCTGCAGCAGGGCCGCCGCAGCCGTCTTTTCCGCATCGGTGCCGAGCGCATTCAGATAATTCTGCCCGGCATCTTTGAGTTCCTTGCAGCAGGAAGGGGCGGCGATCATCTCTTTTACGGTCTCGCTGAGTTCGTTCTTGTTCATTTTCTGTCTCCTGTCGATTGTTGGGTGGTATTGCTTGAGAGCAGAACGCTATGCTGCTCCGGAATTATTTTTTCTGACTCATTTCCGCATTGCGGACGTTATCCAGCACCCGTTCCAGATACTCCTCCAGCTGTGTGATCTCGTTGACGGTGAATCCCTGATAGGTCAACTCTGTCATCTGATCGGTTACCGTCCGGTATTTCTTCTCCAGCGAACGCGCTTTCGGGGTTAAGGCAATCAGATATTTCCGACGGTCATTGATGTCCGCTGTCCGCCGGATCAGCTGTTTCTGCTCCATGCGGTCCAGCATACTGGTCAGCGTGGTGTTTGCCAGACCTGTTCCTTTCGCCAATTCCTGAATGGAGATGAAGTCGTGATTCCACAAAACATACAGAATGCGCCCCTGTGGACCGTTGAACTCATGAATGCCCTGCTCGGTCAGCATTTTGTCCAGCAGACGGCCGAGATGCTGCTTGATCAGGGTGATCTGTATGCCTATTTTTCTGTCCGCCATATGTGTCCTTTGTCTGATCCGTTATGATAATCTTCGATATAATATATTACTATATAAAAATATATCAAGGGGAATGTCAATTTTTTTTAAATATCTGGAAAGCCCACCCGGAATATGGAGTTTCTTATCTTCTCACATAGGTCGGATCTTCCGTTTCCGCATCATTTTCTCCCTTTTTTTTGGGTGTAAATCTGTATTTTTTCTCATTTTTTCGCGAATTTGCCATTGAACTAGAGTTGCTCTAACGATTACATTGAACGGCAAAGGAACAAAATTTCATCTCCCTTTGAAACGGACGATGAAAATAATGAAAAAACAAAAAGACCTGAAACAACAGCACCAGTGCAGCTTCCGGCCCCCAGTACAGGCAGGAGACCGGGGTTCTGTCAAAAAATGGAGAAAAACGTATTATGGGTAAAAAAGTATTGATTCTATCCTCCAGTCCCCGCAGGAACGGCAACTCCGATCTGCTTTGCGACCGGTTCGCCGAAGGCGCCGGTGAAGCCGGTCACCAGGTGGAGAAAATCCGCCTCGCCGAAAAGAAGATCGGGTATTGCACCGCCTGTTACGCCTGCCGGAATGGAAAATGTCCGCAGCAGGACGACGCGCCGGAGATTCTGGAAAAAATGCTTGCGGCGGACGTGATCGTGCTGGCCACGCCGGTCTACTTCTACACCATGTGCGCCCAGCTCAAGGCGTTGCTCGACCGCACCGTCGCGATCTTTCCGCGCCTGACGGACAAGAAATACTACTACATCATGACGATGGCCGACACCAGTCGGGAGATGCTGAAGGGGACGATCGAAGCCCTGCGCGGTTTCCTCGACTGCTACGAAGGCTCCGTCGAAGCCGGAATGATCTGCGGACTCGGCGTTTACGAAAAAGGCGAAGTCCGGGAACAGCCGGTATGGGAAGAGGCTTACCGCGCCGGACTCCAGATCTGAAACGGTGCGAAAGGAGAGCTTTCCGATGGAAAGGATTCAGCCGGAAAAACTGAAAGTGGCAAAAGCGGTTGTACAGAAGCTCTTTGCGCGGAACCGGCCATATCCTCGCCGCTCTGAAAATGATGTGCGGTCGTCCGTCGTACTGCGACAGACGACCTTGTATTTCCATTTTCCGGATTTTACAGAAAATCACCGAAGGTCAGCAGCAGCGGCGAATCTTTGAGCGGAAGATGATGAAAAAGAATCCTCCCCCTGCCATTATCCTCCCGCATCTGCGGAGGCAGTTCGTAGATGCAGCCGTCCAGAATATCCACCAGCCGGATTTCGCGGGGAAGCTCCGCCGCCTCAAGCGAAATGGTCGATTCGTATGCGGTCGTCAGGATTTCCGAGGGTTTCCAGTACACTGCCGCCGCCGAACCATTGCCTTTGCGGAAGCCGCGCAGCACTACGGTCGGGCCGTAGTCGTCATTGCGCATCACCCGCATCGAACGCCCGGGAGGCATGAATTGGACAGGCAGCTCGGCAAGGCTGAAATCCTCGCGGAAGATTGAAGCGATCACCTGCAATGTCCGGTAGGAAAGTTTGGGCGCATACTCTCCGGTGGCGATGCCGTTTTCGTCGAATTCCGCGCTCAATACGCCGAAATAACCGTAGTCAAGGTAGCTGGCCTTATCCCTGACCATCCCGTTCAGCGCCTCGATCATGTCCATGCAGGAGAAATAGGACGCGAAGCTGACCTCTTCAAACAGATCGGCGATGATATGCCGGGCCAGAAATTTCGCCTGCTTCCGAGGCGTCCAGGCGCCTTCGCGCAAGGCTCCGGCGCCGTCGCTGCGGGACTGGACGCCGGTTTCACCCTGAATCACCCGGATCGCGGGGTTGTAGCGGGCGCAGAGCGCCCGGTAGGCGCGGACCCGGTCGGCCTTCTCCAGCTCATCGGGCCAGTAGCCGTGGTAACTGAGATAATCCATTGCTTTGCCGGCGCCGGTCGCCAGCATATCGTTGAGGTAGCCGAGGTCGCGCATGCAGACCGCGCCGGCGACGACTTTGGCGGCGGGGTTGCCTTCCCGGATCGCGGCGGCGGTGGCTTTTACGAACTCACCGTATTCGCCGCCGTCCGGACCGTGCTTCCAGCACCAGACGCCGTCCGGTTCGTTCCAGACCTCGAACAGTTCCACCCGTCCGGCATAACGCCGGGTCAGGGCCGCGACATACCTGTGCCATGCGTTCCGCTCCGTTTCGGTCGCGATCGGCGGGCAGCCGACCGCTCCGAACACTTCCCCGGCCGCCGGAGTATAGAGCGCATTGCCGTAACAGAGACAGACCCAGGGCTTCAACGAGCGGCGGATCAGGTTGTCGATGATTGAGTCCAGCCACTCCCATTCGTAAACGCCCGGAACTTTTTCGGTCCGGGCCCAGCCGGATTGAATGCGTATCCACTTCACACCGAGCTTCGCGACTTTGTCATAGGCTTTTTCCGGGTCGAAGAGTCCGCGATCGAGTTTTTCAAAGCCCAGCCCGATCGGAGAGCTTTTGATTTCGGAAGAGTTGCGCGCCTTTACGTCACCGACTTTTTTCAAACGTTCCATAATTACCTTGCTTTACTGGTTGAATTTCTGTTTAAGAATAAAAAGATGAGAGCCGCGTCTTTGCTGAGCCGCGATTTTGATGTCCCGCTGATCATCACCGGACCTGAACCAATCGGGGCGGATTGCTTACCGATTTTTTTCGTCGCCGGAGTAGCCGGGCTTCCGCTGTCCTTCCGCGTTCTTCCGAGGAAAACGGTCTGCCAGAGAAACCTGCCCGTCCACCCGGCCGTCGTCAAGCGGATTGTCCACCCGCGCTTTCAGATCCCGGAACAGCTGCAGCGTATCGCGCACGCCGCCCCAGGTGAACCACACCGTCGTGATGATGCCGCTGATGGCCGGAATCAACAGAATCGTGATGTAAAAGTACATGCTCCAGTATTCAAGCGGCCACGGCGAGAACAAATTCCAGATGAAGACCCCCACGAAGGCGATCCCCAGCTGATAGACGATGGAGTAGAAAAACACGCTCCACGTAATGATCCGGTCGCCGCGGGTGTATTCCGGCGTGATGCCGACCAGCTTGCTCATGACGTTATGCCAGGTCCAGGCGGAGTGAATCTTCTTTTCGCCGTCGGTATTGTAGATGCCGCGGTGCAGCAGGCGATCCAGATTGTAGGGGCCTTTGCAGGTGGCCAGCGAGCCGACGGTGTAGGCGACGATGCCGGCGATCATGGCGATCATGAAGATTTCGTAGGAGTTGATCGGGAATTTTTCCGGCGAGATTTCCCAGACGATGTACGGATTGAACGGCCTGCTGACCGCCGCCAGAAAGTTGCCGACGCTTTCATCCCATTCCCGGCTTTGCAGGAAGGGATAGATATGCTGCGCCCATTTCTGCTGCAGAAGGATGCCGCTGATGGAAATCCCCGAACCGACGAAAACCGAAGCAAAGGCGCCGGTCGTATTGCCGAACCGGCTGTAAAGCCCCCCGATCATCACCGGACCGGCTCCGCCGAGCCAGATGGAGGTCATGATCACCATGAACATATTGAGATAATCCAACTGGACGAACAGCAAACTGAAGGTCAGAAAAAATCCCGCGACTCCGACGGAACAGAGCCGCAGCCACAGCAGATGCTGCCGGGGCGTGAAAGGCTCTTTGCGAAGCGGCATGATGACGTCCTGCAGAATGGTCGCGGAAGCATTGAAGATCCGCGAATCGTCGGTCGAAAGCACCAGCATGATCATCAGCAGCGAGAGCAGGCCGAGCAGGCCGGTCGGCAGCGTTTCCCGCAGAACCACCGGCAGCATCATCTGCTGGTAAAGAGTGCGGAAGCGCTGGAATTTGAAATTGCCGTCGCCATCCTGCCCCACGATGTCCTGAACTTTCCGGAACACGTTGGTATCGAGATTGTTTTTGCGGGAGAGCGGCGGATCCTGCCCGATGATGTGCCGCTGCTCCGGCATGGCTTTGACGGCCTCGACGATCTGTTGGCGCTCCGCGTCGGATGCGATGACTTCGGCGGCGACCTGCTCGGAGAGGGTGTCGCGGATCGCTTTGGCCTGCGGCGCGTAGTTCTGGTGGTTCATGATGGTGATGATCATGATGGCAAGCGTGATCAGCATGACGGTGGAGAATCCGCCCCGCCAGGAGCCGAGAATTCCCGCCATTTTCTGCTCATGCGGCGTCTTCGCCGAGCCGGAAGTATCGTTGCCGTACCAGCTGGCGCGGTTGAGCAGCGTGGAAAAGAGCCAGACGGTGAGCGAAAAGATGTTGAAATCCCGCAGCTGGCTTACGTCATAGGGATTGAGGAAACTCTCTCCCGGAATCCGATCCATCATGGTGGGGGCGATTTCCGAACTCCACGAGAGATTGAGCAGGACATATCCGGTGATGATCACGAATACCGGATAGGCCAGCAACCCCTGAAAAGTATCCGTCAGCAGCAGCGAAACCCGACCGCCCGGCCAGATGCAGATCATCGCCAGAACGATCAGAGTGACCAGAATGAACGAGAAGGTGGTAATCTCGACGCCGCAGATCGTGAACATCTGCGGCAGCTTCAGAAAATAGATGAAGAAATTCACCGCGATCGCCGGGCTGAGCGCATTGGTGATCATTTCCGAAGCGGTGCGCAGTGCCGCGGCGAAGATGCGGAACGGCCGGTTGTAACGCATTTCCAGAAACTGCCCGAACGACAGTGCCTTCGTTTCGCGCCAGCGGTATGTGCAGTAACCGGTGAGCGAAAAGATGATGCCCACCGGCACCACGATTTTGGCCCAGAAGTCGATGCCGTAGCCGATCTGATACTTCTGCTCGCACATCGCCACCAGCAGCATGACGCTCAGGGCGGAGGCCATGTCGCCCACGGAAATCACATAACGCCCCGCGACGCGTCCCGCCGCGAGAAAGTCGACAACCCCCCGGACATAACGTCCGGAATAAACCGCCAGCGCCAGGAGGGCGGCCAGGGGAACGATTACGATACACCAGTCGATCCAATGCATTTAAAATATCCTTACATGTTCGGTTGAGCATACCTGCCGTATGCGTTCGTTTTGCGATTCGGAAGCGGGATTTTCGGTCTTCACATTGCCGGGCCCCTGTTTTCGGAACTGCCGGTGTGAAGTTCAAAAAACACAGTGTCCGGCGTTTCGAACGGGTATGTCAGGCTGTGATTCCGCAACTCGAATCTCCGCCCGGAGAACAGTTCGGTAACGGCTGTCACCTCCGCAGGAAACGTCAGGCGGCGCTCCCCTCCCGAGGCGGTATGGAATGCGGCGAGGCGGGCGTTGGCGAAGACCGGGGCAGCTTCTTCCGTCCAGATATGGACTCCGGCATCGCGGACCGCCTGCCGCAGCAGCGGCACGGTCAGCTCCTCCGGGCGGTGGAGGTAGAGCGTCCGGTGGCTGCCATATTCGGTCCGTGAGAGGCCGGGAGTTCCAAATGGAACTCCGGCAAGTTCCCGGTTGCGTTCGAGTTGCATCTGTATGCCGTCGCTGATTCCGGCGGCATAGAGCCAGAGGATCGTGCGTCCGCCATTGGCGATTTGCTCGTAATAGCGGCGGCGCTCCGCGTCCAGTTCGAAGACGGAAGCGAAAATCAGGAATTTGTATTTCTCTACCGCGCCCGGTTCGAGCAGGTCGTCGAAGCTGACCGCCTCGAACGGCGCACCGACATGGTTGAGCAAATGACAGAGATCGCGGTGGAAACGGTCCGCTCCCTCCGCTTCGTCATTGACCAGAGAGGCTCCGGCCGGATCGACCACAAGCGCTATTTCGGCGCGTCCGGGGGAATCGTCGCCGGAATAACGGTCCCACAGTTCCTTCATCCGGGCGAGATTGTCGAAGACCGCCTGCGACTGATAGTAGCCGCCCCACATGTCGAACCACCAGAGCGAGGTGTGATGGATCAGCGACAGCGCCATTTCCCGGCGCATCCCGGCGATATCTTCCGCTTCGTCCTGCCAGTGCTGGAATTCAAGTTTGACGACGGGGGAGAGGTGCGGATTGAAGCAGTGGGTGCGCTGGTCGCACTCGTGCAGGTAATTCCGCCCGAAGCGGCGCACCGTCCCCATCGGCACCATGAAGCCGCCGCCGTCGCCGATCATCCGGTGCTCGTAAGTGCCGGGGCTGATCAGAAAGTCGATGCTGCCGGAAGCGAGCAGCTTCTGATAGGCGAGGTGGCCTTTTTTAACCCAGTCACCGCCGAGTTCGAGGATGTAGCCGTAGAATGCTCCGAGTTCGATTTCACGATTGCAGCGTTTGCGGATGCGGTTCGCGAATTCAATGATTGTATCGCAGACCAGATCGGAAGTGAAGCGCCAGTAGCGGATGCTTTCGGCATCGGCGGCCGGATCGCGCAGCACATTTTCGAACCCGAATCGGCTGCGCCGGGAGCGGGGCGGGATGTCGTCCGGAACGGGCAGGCCTTTGAGGCGGCAGTACTCCCGATAACGTTCGAGTTTGTATTTTCCGGCGCCGCCGTCGCTGAGATCCATCCACTCGTCGGTGCTGCCGCAGGCGGGGATGTAGGCGCGAATCCGGTCGCCGTAACGGGCTTCCAGAAAGTCGATGATCGCGTCGCAGTAAGCGCCGGTCGCCTCTTGCCAGCGCGGCATGGAAATCGCTTCGGAGAGATTGGCATAGCTGTCGCCATTCACGGCATACAGCTGCCGGGTCAGCCAGAGCGGAGAATTCAGATCAAGCATGACCAGAAATTCCGCGTTCGGATTGGCCGACAGCAGGTCGTCGAACTGCCGTTTGATCGGCCCGAAATCGTATGCGTCGAACCAGAGCCAGTTCGGCGGATATTTGCTGTAAGGCTCTCCCAGCGAATTGCGGGTGTTGGAAGGGAAAACCGCCACGGTATCGATTCCGATTTCTCCGAACCGGCGAACCGTTTCCAATTCCGGCCAGAATGAACGGTATGCGAAGAATCTGCGCAGTTTTTTCATTTCGTCCTCCTTTCGGGCGCAACCAGCAGGACCGCGTCATGGCGCGGCACGATAATTTTGTTTTTCTGCATTCCGGCCGGCTGGAGAATTTCCTCCAGCTCCTCCGGCAGATTGAAGTCGGAAAATTCCACGGTCATCTCCTGTTCCGTCTCATTCATGACGGCCAGCGCCGCTTTGCCGTCCACGGCGCCGGAAAAGGTATTCAAATAGCAGTTGAGCCGCCATTTTGCGGGCCGCACATTCCGCATCCGCAGTTGCGCCGCCCGGCGGAGGAGCGCCATCCGTTCCGCCGGCAGCGTGCCGAGATTGTCGCTGGTCAGCGTGACGCCGGTCAGAATACCGGCCAGAACCGTGAGCCGGCATTCCCCCAATGTCAGCCTGATGCGGTCCGTCCGGGTGAACATCACATCGGGATCAGCCCGGAACCAGCGGTCGAACATCCACCAGCGTTCCATGGAACAGTGGAGCGCCCGCGGAATCATGGTTCCCCATTCCGGCTGGGTATCCGGTCCGACGCGGCACATATCGACCAGGCCGACACAGGGCAGGTACGGCGAACAGCAGCCCAGCAGGAACGCATCGGGCACGGCTTCCCGGATGGTTTTCAGCCCCAGCCGGAAGGCGCTGACGGCGGTGGCCGCCGGATCGCAGCGGCGGCCGTTCTTCAGCGCGAAGCCGAGGCCGTCCATTTTGAAATAGGTGAAGCCCTGCGCGCGGAATGTCCGGAAGATCGTCGCAAGGTGGTCGCGCACTGCCGGAACCGTCGCGTCGAGGCAGGCCCAGAGATGATCCGGTTTCGGCGACCAGCCTTCGCTGACGGCGGTTTCCCCGTTTTCATCTGTGACGAACCAGTCGGGATGTTCGCGGTACAGGCGGCTGGCGGTGGATGCCTGAAACGGCATCAGCCAGATGCCGGCTTCCATTCCGGCCTTGCGGATTCTCCGGGCGACGGTTTCAAGCGGTTCCGGCCAGCGGTCATTCCGGTCGAACCAGTCGCCCATGAAGGTCTGGTAGCCGTCGTCGACCTGGACCACCCGCGCCGGATAACTCTCCCGGTGGAGCCGTAGCGCATTCAGGTTTTCCTGGAAATCCTGCGCGGTGACAGCCGTATAGTAATAGTACCAGGTGCAGTAGCCGGTCAGGTTTTCCGCAGGTTTCATGGGGGGGACGCCTGCTTTTCGGGCAACGGCCTGCGCATACTGCACCAGCAGCTCCCTCCAGTCGCTGCCGGTCAGGATCAGGATTTCCTCCGGCGGCTCCTCCGGCTTGATCGAAGGCTGGAGGACCCGGATTTTGACCAGTCGCCGGGCTTCGCGGACCGCCGTGAGGAATGTGAAGGAACGATTCGCCGTCACCGCGCCGGCCAGCAGAAACTTCGAGTGTACGGGATCGCCGACGATAATCACGTCTTCGCTGGGAAATTCGCTTTCAAACGCGGTGATGCTCTGGAGCGAAGGCAGTTCGCGCGATATGGCCATGTTGTTGACGGTGGAGTAGAGAAACACGGTCGGCGTGAGGATATCGACTTTGATTTCCGCACGGTAGCAGGGGTTTTCCGGGCACAAGGCAGGCATGTTCATGGAAAAGGCATACTTTCTTTTGAACGAATGACAGGTTTATGAAAATCCTGCCGTCAAGAGGGATCGGCAGGATATGCGGGAACTTGTTTCAGCGCGACAGGTGGTAGGCGAGAACTCCCCCGGGGAAGGCCGTCGTGTCGGCGGTGAAGCGGAAGACACCGTTTTTCAGGCTGCCCGGGACTTCGCCGGTTTCGGAGCCGTCGAGCGCGAGTGCAGCCACCCGCCACGGCGTCCCCGGACATTCAAGTTCCAGTGTCGCCGTGCAGCGTTCGACCAGAAGTTCCGGTGAATTGCCCCAGGCGCGCAGCAGGGAGGAGTTGTCATAACGGGCCCCGGCCTGACTGATGTTGCCGAGATGGATGACGAGGATGCTGTCGCTTTCGGTCAAAGGCTTGCCGTCCAGCGAGATTGCCGCCGCCGTCATGAATTTGGAGGCGTCTTTGATCCGCAGCTTCTTTACGGCGAGGTCTCCCGCCGGCAGCGTCGCCGTCTCTGTCAACGGTGTTGAAACCGCCAGTGTTCCGGCCTTCCGATCCAGTTTTATCCGGGGGGACTCCGGCGTTTTCATGCCGGGACGCCAGCGCACGACTCCGGCGGGGAGTGCCTGTTCCGCCGCGTGAGAGCCGATCTGGGCGTCCAGCCCGAGATTGGCGAAATCACCGGGATAAGACATCGCCGGGTTATTTTGGGAAAAAGGCGCCACGGGATAAGAGATTTTCGTTTTCGACGGCGCGAGGTCTCCCCGCAGGAACAGCGCCAGAATGATGCGGTCGCTGAGCTGCTGCATCGGGTCGTTGGACGCATCGAAGGAGTTCTGACCGGGATTGCGGATGATTCCGGCATCGGAGTGGCTCCAGCAGAATCTCCATAATCCGCCCCAATTCTGCAGTGCCGCGTAAGCGCCCATCAGCGGGCCGCCCTCGGCCCGGAACCGGTTCGGGTTGCAGAAGTTGAATTCGGTGACCGTGAAAGGTTTGCCGAAAATCCGGGTCGGCATCATTTCGCGGGGCAGGCTCGCGCCGCGCCGGATGGACGAACCCAGGTCGACTCCGATCGGCACTTGCCAGGCTTTCTCCGGAAAGGTCGGGTGGGAGAAGTACTGGTGCATATCCACCAGGTCGAGTTTCGCGCGCAGCCGGGTCAGCGGGGCATCCGTGATCCAGTTCAGACTGGTGATCATCGTTTTGAGGCCGAGTTCATTTTTGACGAAATCGATCTGCCGGTCCAGCACGTTCCCCTGCAATTCGAACAGAAATTCCCGGAACAGGGTCTGGTCGTCGCCCTCCCGCCCTTTCTTCCACTCCGCGAATTTGCTGCGGTAGAGGGCCGCGACTTTCGGATTCGCGCTCCAATTGGCGCTGAGCGTGTCTTCATTGACCAGGCACAGCGAGATCAGCGCGGGGTCTTCCCCCCAGGTGAGGCCGGTGTAGGGATTCCGGTGCGTCATCCAGGCCCGTACGAAATCCTGCCAGCTTTTCATCGCATGTTCGTCGATGGGCAGCTGCGCTTTCAGCCCCCAACAGCCGGAGACGGGGCTTTTGAAGTTCCGGTTGACATAGAGGTCGGTGGTCACGTAGAGGCCGTGCTTTTTGCATTGGGCAAAAAGGTAGTCGAGTTTATCCAGCGTTTCCGGATTCAGTTTCACGGAATCCGAAACGGCGGGATCGACCAGCCGCCCGTCGTGATGGTGAAAGCGGATGGCGTTGTAGCCCATGCGGACCAGATACTCCACCAGTTTGTCGGCGACGGCCTTGTCGAGAAAGTTGGCGGTGAAGCAGAGGTTGGCGCCGTAGAAACGGATCTTCTTCTCCGGCGCATTTTCAAAAACGAATTCGCCCTGATCGTTGGAACAAACGAAACCGTATTGGCCGGCCGGTGCATCCTGCGGCACCACGGCGGAGAAATCCAGCGGACTGCCCGGCAGGATCCGGCGCCTGAGCGCCAGCTTTTTCCAATCGGGCCCCTCTTTGATGGTAAACGGACCTTCTTTCCCCTGCGGGAAAACGAGCGGCCGGTTGCTGAGCGTCACTCCGGCAATTATCCACGCGGTTTCCGGTGATGCGGCCCGGAAGGTCAGGGAGACCGGGTTGGGGCGGGGCAGCCGGAAAGAGGAGGCGTACAGCCCGACGCGCTTCGCCAGATATTCCGCTTCGCAGGCGATTGCGGCGTTGGGATAGGAGTCCCCCAGAGTCCAGTCGCCGCAGTCGGCCTTGGCCTTTACCGGGATGGACAGCACTTTGCCGTCGTTGTAACCGGCGTCGATGTAACCGACCACGGGACCGGTGTTGCGCGAGGCGTGCAGCAGATTGACCGCGCCCGCTTTCCCGGCGGCGGGCAGCCGCAATGCCGATTTGCTTTCGGGGACGATTGCTTTGCGGTCGTCACGGACGACAAACGGGACGCCGCCGATCCGGTGCGTTCCGGCAGGGAGCACATTGAGGTCGAAGCAATCCCGGGCTGCCGGGGCTATGTCCACCGTGACCGCCTCCACCGGGCGGAGTTCGAGGTCGAATGCGACATGGCTTTTCCGCATGGTTCCCTGTCCCGGTCCGGCGGCGAGGCGGATGGTGAGAGCGTTGACCCACTTGCGGCTGTCCTGGATATAAGCGTTGAGATTACCCGACAAAATATATTGAAAACCATCGGTCTGCCGGACCGTCACGGTACGCGCCGGACTGTACGGGCGGAGAATCATCTCCTTGGGCAGTTCAGGAATCAACAGCTTTTTTCCGTCAACCAGGATTCCCTCCAGCGGCAACGGCATTGAAATGCAGGAGAAAATGCCGTTCACCTTGACATCCCGGTCGAATTGCCAGTCGCACTCGATCCGGAATTTGTTCGGTGCAAGCCGCCTTACCGTTTCTACCGCGGTACAGGGGACGCCTTCGAATTCAAAGTGTCCGGTGAAGCGTTGAAAGTCTTTGCCGGATTCCTTTTTTACATCCCGCCATTTCACATTTCCGAATTCCGACCAGCCGGAGTTGACGGCGCTGAATCCCACGCTGCCGGCGCCGACGACGATTTTCCCATGATCGGTGATCTGTAACGGTTCTCCGGCTGCTCCCGCAGAAACCAAGACGGCTGCCAGAAAACAAAGCAATAAATTTCTCATCAAAACATACCTCATCGCCGCATGAATACTTTACGGCTCGCACTTTCCATTTGCAGAGGCCAGTAAGCCTTTACGCACCATAAATCGGAAAACGATCAATCGTTCTTCTTATCCGGGTTAAAGAGGGATTCCTTCAGCTTGTTTCCATTCATCCAGAACGTGTATGACTTAACGGTCGTATGGCCGTCGACGAACAGAAGGCCGCTGCCGCCGTTCGGGTGTTGACCGGGCCGCGGAACTCCGCCTTTGATCAATTCGTCGCCTGTAACGCAGGAACTGGCGCCTCGAATCGGTCGGAAAAGATTGCTGTCTCCGGCATTCTTGTCAGGTCGGCACATCAGAATTATCTTTCCGGAGGGAGCGGTTATCCGGGTGATTTTATATCCGGTTCTGACGCCTGCGTCGCCGCCCTTTTCGAAATGTACGAAACCATTGAACATGCGACCGACTCTGTAAAGGTTGTCAGGAGGAGGAGTGGGCATCATGGGACATTCGAACATTTTACTCTTCGTTACAGTTGCCCGCAGGTAACCTTGCGGATGGATGCCCAGATACGGATTCAGCAAGCTGTTGATTGAACGGGTCACTGCAGTGTTCGACACTGCTTCCTGCCAGCAGCTGGTCGTGTCTCCCTTCGGCATGAAATCCTGGTTGTCGCTGGTATACATTCCATAAGCAGAGCCGAGCTGTTTGGTATTGCTGGCACAGCTGGTGCTTCTGGCGCTTTGCCGCGCCTTGTTGAGCGCGGGCAGCAGCATTGCCGCGAGTATCGCGATGATCGCTATTGTGGTAGCCTCAAAAGCTGGATTTTTTTTGCAATTTTCTGCAATTTTTGCTTTCAAGGCTCTATGAGGAACGATAGATTACAATAGAAATATGGTCTACGGTATACATATTTCTTAACACTCAAAATAGCATAACTATACCGAGATGTCAAATATTTTATGGACATCTTTCCGTTACCACCGTCTTCCTCCGCATCTGTCTGACAACTTACAAAGTATAGTTGACAGAAATGATATTGAAGCACTTTTGTGGTTCGTCTTATTTCTTCTCTTTGCCTTGCTCTTTTGAAGTGGAATCTTTTGGAGAAATCCGTTACAGTTTCTCTATTAAAAGATGTTTCACGCAGGGCGTTTACCAACAAAAAAACGTCATAACGCAGAAACGAGTTCACCTGTTCAGCCAATGGGAACGTATCGAAGGCGTGTATTTCTCGAATCTATTATGGGAAGAGCTTTTCATGCCGAAATGGGAGGAAAAGCTCTTATTCTAGGGCCTCGACCGTCTCAGCCATGGGAAAACACGAAAGGCGCTGGAATATCTCTCCCGATGGAACAATTACAAGGTCAAATGTCACTCTTACAGCAAAGAGGCTATCGAGCGCAGAAAACAGGGGCCTATTCCAGAATCGCCTGTGAACTCAATATTTCGAAGACACACGCCTATCATTTTTGTTGCGACAAAGGAAATTGAAGTCTTTCAAAAAAGTGTTGAAGTCTCTGCTGATAGTTGGATCTGATATCAATGTAACCAATTGGCAAGTCAAGGCCACGAACTTGAGATGTGTCATGATGATAAGTCAGGTATGACAGTTCGTCACCTTGCTTTTTGAAGGTTATTCGTAATTCGCCAGCGCAAGCACAAAAATAAGGAAACAAAGGTCTGCGCAATTTCAGGAGAGAGAAAAATTCCTTCATCTCTTTATCGGAAAGCTGTACATCCGGAATGTCTCTTGAGAGGTTATAGCGAATTATTATCGTATCGGTTTCTGCTCGAAGATATCGAAGTTTTGTTCGAAGATTCCAATTCCAACAAATATCAAAAGTAGCGCACAGCAACAAAAATATGAACAGTGCTAATAAAATTTTTCGAATTGGCTTTTTATAACATCTCATATAGAAACATAATCCACAAAATCAGATTATCAACCAGAGCAATAGGAGAACTGACCATGAACAGTGTAGCTTTCAAATTCAACTATGACGATTACGCCATCGAAATGGGAACCGGCAACATCTTCCAAACTATCCTTGAAGATTACGAAACATGGGGAGTCATCGGTGAAGAACACAACAAACTCATGTGTTATCAGGCGGCCACCTCCCGCCTGATAGACAATCCCCTGAACGTTCTGGTATTGAGTTCATTCGGAGCAGGTAAGTCCACCCCCGCTACGTCGAAGGAAGTTGTTCGATATTCCAGACAACTCACCAATTCCGAAATCATCCTTGAAATGAAGCTTGCTTCTTCATTCTGGGCGTGGATGAATCTCACGCCTCCAGGATATTGGCGATGCAACGCAAATTCAGTAGGTGTTCTCCTCCTCTGCCAAGCTCCATTTTGCTTATCTATAATGATTATTCCGGCATGCAACGTTCCACCAAATCAGCAAATGTGTTATCGTAATTCAAATTAGGGCCTTTAGAAAAAATGTTACAAAAATTATCCTCATAATCTTCAATATCGCCTATGAGTTGATGTTCATACAGCAGCATTAAGCTATCGTTGGGATACAGCATCACATCCGGCAGCAGCCAGTTTTCCTGAACCCATTTTCGAATTTCCAATGCTTGTGTTGCCATTGCTTCCGTGGGCCAGTAGCGGCGAAACTCCAGTTCATCAAAAACTGGACGGTTTGCCAGAATGTCTTTCACCTCGTTTGCAATGCAGGGGCGTCGCAACAGCAATCCATTGAATCCATAACGCCAAAAACAATGGAAACCGAACCCAATATAAAAAATCACTCGAAGAATCAGGTAGAAAATCAGAGAGGCCAAAAGGGCCAATATCATTCCCGTCCCCCATGCTGGCCATTCATGCCACTCATTCATCAGAGTCAAGAATACTATCCAGCAAAGAATGAAGAGAACGGAGAATCCGAGCCGTTCCTGTTTGGCATTCGCCAGAACAGTTCCTCGCCATGCCCCCCAAAGTGCTTCTGCCAAAGGAGAACCGCGCCACTGCGGCCATTTGGGTGATGGCGGTAAAGATGGATATTTTGACCAATCGACCATGCGCTTCATTTTCTCCTCCTTTGCTGAAAATTCCCCCAAAAGCAGTTACTTATTGGTATTGAGTAGTAATGCTTGCGTTTTCTCCATAAACCTTACTCTCTCCCCGGTCAAATACATCCGGAATATAGGAATTTGGTCTCAAAACTTTCTGGCCGGAGCAGAACTTCTTCCGGTTAACCGCATTGGCCGTGGCTATAGCGATTTCGGCGGCGTGGGTAATAGTAATTGCCTCGATTTCGGCGAAGACCTGTCTGCCGGATTTCAGGGTATAGATTTTGGTTCTTTCATTGAATCGCAGGATTGTGTCCCATACGGCTTGCTGGGTTAGCTTGCCGATTTCGTAATCCCTGCATCGGAGCTGTTCCAACCTGATATTCTGAAATTCGGTGATATTCCAACGCTTGGTTGCCAGCTCTTCTTGGAGCAGCGCCTTTTCATCATCTGTGTCAGCCAATGACAAACGCAGGTGCATGTCACAATTCTGGATTTGCCATCTGTCTTTGTTGGCGGCCTTGAGTTTACGGACTTTCACTTCGTATTCATCCCTTTGGCAGTCTTTGGATTGCAGTTTGTTCGTATTCAGTGTCGGCGGGAATTGCGAAAGAACTTTGTCCGCCAATCTGGCGAGCGTGTCCAATACAACGATCATTTTGCTTTCCGACGTGAAAGATACGATTTCGTAAGGTATCCAATGCGGCTGCATCAGGAGCGGGAAACAGCTTTGCTATCGGATGTTGTTCTAGTTTCTTCCGAGTTTTCGCCATTGTCGATGGTCTCCCGCTTGATATTTCAGTGGGAATGTAATATTGCTATACTGTAAAGTCAAGCCGAGGAAAGAGATGCTTCCGATTTTTCTGAAATATTGGACCCATCAACTGATGCTCCAAAGTGAAGACGGCGGTACAAACAACTTTGCGCTCAATGTGGAGCAACATCCGAATCGACCTACTTTGTACCAGATCAGCAGTCAATCGCGCATTGAAAGCCCTGCAGGAACACTATGGAGCCATTCTTACCAAGTGCAATATACTGACTACGGGGATATTTTTCTTCCTGCAGGAACACTATGGAGCCATTCTTACCGATGAAGTCGGACTCGGTAAAACG
>ERZ1034917.584-NODE-584-length-31934-cov-6.832523_pt1 | contig 31934 bp, 23 predicted proteins | sample MGYA00520605_ERZ1034917 | MGnify/ENA primary metagenome ERZ1034917 (study PRJEB33766, sample SAMN09781784) | gut metagenome | biome: gut microbiome | host: Homo sapiens | place: Madagascar | study: EMG produced TPA metagenomics assembly of the PRJNA485056 data set... | reverse complement strand
GAAAGGGACTCTGTCTGCGGTGCTGCTGCAGAAATTTGTTTGGAACTTTATTCGTAACGGAATTTTTGAAAAAGGACTGCCGCAGGCAAAAAGCCGTTTGCAGCAGCCCGGTCAATCTCGGTTTGTCGGGTAAAAACGCAAAATCAATCCGCAAAGTTTGAAGCGGAGTCAATGCGGTCGGTGTTCAGAATTTCAAGAAGTTCCTCAAAGGGGCAGACAACGCGTTCCGCCGCAGGGTGAAAATAGAACGTGCATGTGCGGTTGTCGAATGCGAATTCATCACCGGTTTCGCTCCAAAGTATTATGCGCTTGTTGCTGCGTGTTGCGAGAGCAACGCCAAGTTCGGTATGTGTGCCTTGCCCGCCGGGAAGAAGGGCAACGACAAGCTCGGCGTCGCGGACGGCGCGCAGTTCGTTGAAAGCAACTTCGCTCATGCGCTCTGCGCCTTCGTGACGAATGTCACCGTGGGTTGTCCAGTCGTACGTCTGTTCATGCCCGTTGCGGCGCAGAACCTCGGCGGCTTTACGCGCATGCTCGGCATTTACAAGACCTGTTGCAATATAAAATCTCATAGCCTTTCCTCAAGATTGCAAAAAACCGTTCGCGGTGCGTTTAATATGCACAACGAAAAAACAGCTGCAATCGCTTCGATTTTTAGATTTAAAATTAATCATTGCTAATTTTGCCCTCTGCCCAATGTTTTCGGCAGAGACCTATATATTTATCGTCGGCACCGAGGACGACCTGTTCACCGACTTTGGTAATTCCGCCTTTACCGTCAAGCCGCGCGTTCATGATCGCTTTTCTTCCGCACCAACAAATTGTTTTTATCTCTTCAATCGTGTCGGCAAGAGCCATGAGAGTGTGACTGCCCTCAAAAAAATTGCCCTGAAAATCAGTTCTCAACCCATAGCATATCACAGGAATATTGTATTTGTCAACTGCCTCAACAAGCAGCATGACCTGTGCTCGGGTCAAAAACTGCGCTTCGTCAACGATTATGCAGTCATAAACATGATCATGCACATCGTTCCACGGAATATCATCGAACAAAATGCATTCGTCGGTCAGCCCGCAGCGGGAACGCACGATGCGTGCACCATCGCGAATATCAACAGCCGGCTTCGCAAGCAGAGCTTTTTGCCCGCGCTCGCCGTAGTTGTATTTGACCATTATTGCCTGAGCTGTTTTTGAAGAGCTCATTGCGCCGTAACGAAAATAGAGTTTAGCCATAGTTCGAAATCCCCCGTGCCGGGAGATTATAACATAATTATGCCGCAATTTCAATCACTGCGGATAAACAGGGGCGGATTTATATGCCGAGCGTAACCGATAATTGACGCAGGAAAAGCAAATGCCGAAAAATCGTATCAACCGCTTGACAAACGTGCAGACTATGATTAAAATATAAACTGCGGGGATTTATCAGCGGTTAATTCCGCATTAATCTCTGCCGAATTTCATAGGGCTGTGACGGAAAGAGTACGGACAGCTTCCGCTTTCAGAGACCCGGCGTTCGGTGCAAGTCGGGAGCGGGGTATCCCGAACATGGCTCCCGAGCCCCCGAGGTCGAACCGAAATATGCACGCATTGCATACAGCCGTGCAGAATTCATTAAGACACGGCGTGTGCGCACGTTACAGCGCGAAATGAGCCGACACGGCATGTTTGCGCATACAAACGCCTTTTGTCGGGAATTAGGGTGGTACCGCGACAACGCCGCATACCCGAACAGCGTTTCTGCCGAGAGTTTTTTGCGGCGGAAAGGTTCATCGTGCATGACGGACGCCCCTATATCCCTTGACCGGATATGGGGGCGTTTTTAATTTGTTTTCAAAAAATTCAAAACGCAAATATCCGGAATACTTCCGAAGGAGAGTTTTTATGACGGAAATCATGAAAGAAAAGAAAACTTATTACATCACAACGCCCATTTACTATCCGAGTGCAAAACTGCATATCGGACACACCTATTGCACCGTGAACACGGACGCGCTTGCACGCTATAAGAGAATGCGCGGCTATGATGTTTACTTTTTGACCGGTGCGGACGAACACGGACAAAAGATTGAACGCAAGGCAGCGGAAGCGGGAGTTACACCTCAGCAGTATGTTGACAACATCGTTGCGGGGTTCCACAGCCTTTGGCAGCTTATGGATATTTCCAACGACGGCTTTGTTCGCACGACGGATGATTACCACGTTGCATGCGTTCAAAAGGTCTTTAAAAAGCTCTATGATCAGGGCGATATTTATAAGAGCAGCTACAAGGGCATGTATTGCACGCCCTGCGAGGCGTTCTGGACGGAGACGCAGCTCAAGGAGAGCGGCGGAGTGTGCCCCGATTGCGGCGGCAAGGTTGAAGAGGTTGAGGAAGAAAGCTATTTCCTTAACGTCAGCAAATATGCGCCCCGCCTCATCGAATACATTGAGACTCACCCCGAATTTATTCAACCCGCCTCCCGCGCAAAAGAGATGCTCAACAACTTCCTGCTTCCGGGGCTTGAGGATCTCTGCGTCAGCCGCAGCACCTTTAAATGGGGTGTGCCCGTCAGCTTTGACGACAGGCACGTTATCTATGTCTGGTTCGATGCCGTGCTGAACTATCTTTCAAAGCTCGGTTATTTGAGCGATGATGATTCAATGTTCAAAAAATACTGGCCCTGCGATGTTCACATCGTCGGCAAGGAGATAATCCGTTTCCACACCATTGTGTGGCCCATCATGCTGATGGCTCTCGGCCTTCCTTTGCCCAAACAGGTTTACGGCCACGGCTGGCTTGTTTTGGACGGCACAAAGATGAGCAAATCCCTCGGCAACGTTGTTGACCCCGTCAAGCTTGTCGAACGTTACGGCGTGGATGCAATTCGCTACTTCCTGCTGAGTGAATTCCCGTTCGGAAGCGACGGCAATTTTAACAACGAGGTGCTGATAACGCGCATAAACAGCGACCTTGCAAACGACCTCGGCAATCTGCTTTCGCGCACGGTTGCAATGATTGAGAAGTATTTCGGCGGGGTTATCCCTGCGCCCAACGCTCCCGTTGAGGAAGAGGATTCAACCATCGTTCCCGCAGCAGCCGCGCTTGCGGAAAAAATCGATGCCTGCATGAACGCGCTGCACCCCAATGAGGCCTTGGCAGAGATTTTCAGGCTTGTTCGTCTTTGCAACAAATATATCGACATTACCGCACCGTGGCTGCTGGCAAAAGATGAAGCAAAGCGTGACAGGCTCGGAACCGTGCTTTATAACCTTGCGGAGTGCCTGCGCATTGTCGCCGTTTGCCTGCGTCCGTTCCTGACCCGCACCGCGCCGAAGATTTTTGAACAGCTCGGCGTTGCGGACGAAACGCTTAAGGAGTTTGATTCCGCTGCGGAATTCGGAAAGCTGCCCGAAGGCACGATCGTTAAAAAGGGAGAGGCGCTCTTCCCGCGAATCGATGTCAAAAAGGAGCTTGAACAGCTTGAGGCACTGCTTCCGAAGCCCAAGCAGGCAGCGGAGGAGAAGGCGGAGGCAAAATCTGAGGTTAAATCCGAGGAAAAGCCCGCCGAACCCGCGCTGCTGCCGGAGATAAGCTATGACGACTTTGCGAAACTTGATCTGCGCCTTGCAAAGGTCATTGCCTGCGAAGAAGTTAAAAAATCCAAAAAACTGCTCAAATGCACGCTGCAAATGGGCGGTGAGGAGCGCATTGTGCTTTCCGGCATCAAAAAATGGTACAGCCCGGAGCAGCTCATCGGCAAAACAGTGGTTGTTGCTGCAAATCTTGCGCCGAAGACCATCTGCGGCATTGAAAGCCACGGCATGATACTTTGCGCAAGCGATGCATCGGATGAGAACCTTTCCGCACTTACGACCATGGGCGATATGGCAAGCGGACTGAAGGTGCGCTGAGGCGGCAAACGGAATCGGGAACACTCCCGGCGGCAAAAAACGCAAACGGGAGTTTCCGACGGTTCGTTTTTCAACCGAAAATAAGGGGGAGATTTTTATGACGGCGATAACATATAAACAGCTGCGGGAGGATGCCTCGATCCGAACCTACATCATTCGTGCGGACGAATCCCTGCTTGCGCTCGGATTCACGGAGCATTCGTTTGCGCATGTCACAATGGTGAGCGAAAATGCGGCGCATATCCTTGAAACACTCGGTTATTCCGAACACGAAGTGGAGCTTGTCCGCATTGCCGGCTATCTGCACGATATCGGTAACCTTATAAACCGCGTTGACCATTCACAAAGCGGTGCACTGCTTGCGTTTCGGCTTTTGGAGGAGCGCGGAATGAGTGCGGAGGATATTTCCCTTATCGTAACGGCGATCGGCAACCATGACGAGGGCACGGGCGTACCCGTAAACGCTGTTGCCGCTGCGCTGATACTTGCGGATAAATGCGATGTTCGCCGAAGCCGTGTGCGCAATCGCAATATCTCGACTTTTGATATTCACGACCGCGTAAATTACTCCGTTACGGAATCAAATATCCGAATCGATGACAGCAAGGCGACTCTTTCGCTGAATCTGACCATCGACACGCAGTATTGCTCCATTATGGATTATTTCGAAATCTTCATGACCCGCATGAAGCTCTGTATGCGTGCCGCGAACAGACTCGGGCTGAGCTTTGCGTTGTTTATCAACGGACAAAAGCTGCTTTAAACAGGCACGGCTGTGTCGGTTTTTTGACAGTGTAAATGCAATTCGAAAAATTCAATACCTGCAAAAAGCTCTCACCGCACTGTTTGCGGAGGGGGCTTTTTAATTAAACAAAAAAGCCGCAAATGCGAATATTTCCGCGCTGCCGCTCATATCAATTCACAAAAGGATAAAGCCGATTCAGCGGCAAAACAGCAATCGGAGGTTATTATGGCAAGCACAGGCATTTATCGGGATATTCAAAAACGTACCGGAGGGGATATTTACATCGGCGTCGTCGGCCCCGTTCGAACGGGCAAATCGACATTTATCAAACGGTTCATGGACCTTATGGTCCTTCCGAAGATTGAAAACGAATATGCCCTGGCCCGAATTGTGGACGAATTGCCGCAAAGCGGTTCGGGCAAAACGGTTATGACAACTCAACCGAAATTTGTTCCGAATGAGGCGGTCGCGCTCACCATCGGCGAGGATGGCATTGAGCTGCGTCTGCGCATGGTGGATTGCGTGGGCTATATGGTGGAAGGTGCGCTCGGCAGCAGCGAGGGGGAGCAGCCGCGCATGGTAAGAACACCGTGGTTCGATTACGATATTCCGTTTGATGAAGCCGCGGAACTCGGCACGCGGAAGGTCATTACGGAACATTCAACAATAGGCATCGTCATTTTGACGGACGGCAGCATCACGGGAATTTCCCGCGAAGCATACGCGCCTGCGGAAGAAGCGGTGCTGCGCGAAATGCAGAACACGGGAAAACCCTATATCATCATTTTGAACAGCTCCGACCCAACGGGGCAGGCGGCAGCGGAGCTTTCGGCACAGCTTTCGGAAAAATACGGTGCGCCTGTAAAGCCGCTGGACGTTCTCGGAATGGAGCTTTCGGATATTGACTCATTGCTGGAAGGCGTTTTGCAGGAATTCCCTCTCGGCAGCATCTGCATTGAAATGCCCGAATGGATGCGCGCTCTCGGAACGGAGCATTGCCTTGTTAAAGCTTTGCTTGACAGGGCGAAAGCGGCAATGCCGAACCTGAACAAAATGCGGGATGCAGCATTGATTCAAAAGGTGTTCGGAGGGATGGAGGATTATAAACCCGTTGAGCAGGTTCGCATCAGCCTTGGCAGCGGCAGTGCGGTGTTCCGGCTTGTTCCGAATGATGATGTGTTTTATCGTGTGCTCAGCGAGGAATGCGGCTGCGAAATTAAAAACGAAAGCGAGCTTATTGCTTCGCTGAAGGATTTTGTTCTGGCAAAAAAGGCATATGACCGCATTGCGGGCGCACTCACGGCGGCGGAGGAAACGGGTTACGGCCTTGTTCCGCCGCAGATAGATGAAATGCAGCTGGATCAGCCGGAGATAGTCCAGCATGGTTCGCGTTTCGGTGTTCGTCTGAAAGCAAAGGCTTCCGGACTGCATATCATTCGCGTTGATATCGAAAGCGAGGTCAACCCGCTTGTCGGCACCGCCGAACAGAGCGAGGAGCTTATCGAATACCTTGTTGACAAGTTCGAAAACAAACCGGATGAGATATGGAGCACGAACATCTTCGGAAAATCGCTCTATGACCTTGTTAAGGACGGCATGGCGGGCAAGGTGTCGCGCTTGCCTGCGGATGTTCAGATGAAGCTGCGCGACGCGATAACAAGAATGGTAAACGAAGGCTGCAACGGGCTGATATGCATCATGCTTTAAAAGCGGGAAAGAAAACAACAAAAAAGGGAACTGTCACAGCTCCCTTTTGCTCTGTTCGTATTTAATTGCGGAACGGGTTTCAGTCCGCAAAATAGTCAACAAGCTCATCAAGCTTGACGGAGGTTTCAAAGCCGTCCGCCATGCATTTGATTTTTGCTGCTCCTGCCGCAAGCTCGTCATCGCCGAGAATTGCAACATATTCCGCAAAAATCTTGTTTGCGTATTTGAATTGCGCCTTAAAGCTGCGCTCCATGTGGTCGAACTCGGCAAAAACTCCGTTTTCGCGAAGCTTTTGAACAAGGCCGAAAGCGGCAAGGCGGGGCTGTTCGCCCATTGCGGCGAAATAGACCTTCACGGGCTTGGGCTTGGGAATGACGGCGTTTGCGTTTTCCATGACCATCAACAAGCGTTCCATGCCCATGCCGAAACCGACGGCGGGAAGGGATTGCCCTCCGAGTTCTTCAACGAGGTTATTGTATCTGCCTCCGCCGCATACGGTGCCCTGAGAGCCGATGCGGGTGGAGACAATTTCGAATACCGTGCCGGTATAATAGTCCAACCCGCGGACGATATCCGGATCGACAACGTATTTCACGCCGCAGGTGTCGAGACAGCGCTTGAGTTCCTCGAAATGTGCACGGCAATCATCGCAGAGGTAATCAAGCGTGCGCGGTGCGCTGCGGCAGATCTCCTTGCAGCGTTCCTCTTTGCAGTCAAGAATGCGCATGGGGTTGCGCTCAAGCCTGTCCTGACAGGTTTTGCACATGCCGTCGATATGCGATTTCAGATAATCAAAAAGAGCCTTGTTGTATTCCCGGCGGCATTTTCCGCAGCCGATGCTGTTAAGGTGCAGCGTCAACTCGTCAAGCCCCAACCTTCTCAGAAGGGAGAGCGCAAGCATGATGATTTCCGCATCGGCTTCAAAGGAGGACGCACCGAAAAACTCAACGCCGAACTGATGATGTTCGCGAAGCCTTCCCGCCTGCGGCTTTTCATAGCGGAAAACCGGAGCGTTGAGATAATACATCTTTTGGGGAAGAGCCTCATTGAAGAGCCTGTTTTCAAGGAAGGCGCGAACCATGCCCGCCGTGCCCTCGGGCTTGAGGGTGATGGAGCGGTCGCCCTTATCCTTGAAAGTGTACATTTCCTTTTGAACTATATCCGTCGTGTCGCCGACGCCGCGCATGAAAAGCTCGGTGTGTTCAATTATCGGCGTGCGCAATTCGTTAATGCCGTACAGGCGGCACAGATCGCGCATTTCTTTTTCGATATACTGCCACTTATAGCTTTCGCCGGGCAGAACATCCTTTGTTCCCTTCGGTGCCTGAATCTGCATTGTGTAACCTCTTTATATAAAATAAAATAATACCTTTCGCCGAATGCCGTTATACAGAACGTTTTCTGCTGTACTTTTTCTGCTAAACTTCGGTGATTTCAACCCCGAAAAGCTCAGTCGGAACGTCCTTTTTTGCAACGACGCTTCCGTCCTTGAGCACAAGCTCGACGCCGTGCGGCGCAATGCTTTCGCCCGCCGCGCGTCGGAGTTTTGCCTTCACCTCGGGTGTGTTTGCATAATTATAATTGGAACGCTTTGATTTGTCAAAGCAAATAAAAAGATTTTCGTTTTCGAGCCAATGCGCTGCCGCAAGCTGAATCTGAATGCCGAGCATCATATCCGTTTTCATCAGTGCCGCCATGAATGTGCGGAACAATTCTTCCGCTTCGGGCGTTGCGGCGGGCACTTCGAAACTGTCGGAAACAACGGGCGGCGTCGGAAGCGCCGGTTCGGCTGCTGCTTTTTCATTTTCGGAAGATGCGGAACCCGCTTCTTTATTGCCCGAATTGTTCGAATTGTCCGAACGGCTGCCCGAACTTTGAGCCGAATCGGAGGCCGCTTTTGGTTCGGCGGAAACAAATGCACCGCTTTTGAGCCTGCGTTCAAGCTCCTCCATACGGTCGATAAGGGCGGTCATATCGGTTTGTTCATCCGGGTGACAGACTTTAAGAAGCGTGCTTTCAAGCAAAACCCGCGGCATGGTGACCCAGCGAAGGTTCGGCTGAAGCTGCATCAGAGCATCAAGCGTTCTTTCGAGCCGCGCCTTGCCGGCTGATTCCGCCTGTGCAAGGTAGCGTTCCATCGTGTCCTGCGTGCAGTCAAGAATATCCGCACAGCTTCCGCAAACTTTTGCAAGCAGAAGCGAGCGGAAATGGTTGGAAAGATCCTGAACGAAAACGCCGATGTCGCGCCCGCCGGAGACAACCTGTTCGATGTTTTTCATGACCGCCGCCGTGTCGGAATGCAGCACGGAATCCGCAAAATCAAACAGAAAATCCGCATTCATGCTGCCGAGAACGGACAGAACATCCTGTTGAGTGATAAGTTTTTGCTCCGTGCTGTCCGCGTCGCCGCAGAAGCTCAGACACTGGTCGGCAATGCTCAGGCAGTCACGCATTCCGCCGTCCGCCGCACGCGCAATGCACATCAACGCTTCGTCTTCGATTTCCGCCCCTGCGGAATGAAGTACGCGCCGTGTGTTCGCCGCAAGATTATGAACCGAAAGGCGGCGAAAATCAAAACGCTGGCAGCGGGAAAGTATCGTTGCGGGGAGAGCCTGCGGTTCGGTCGTTGCAAGAATGAAAACAACATGTGCGGGCGGCTCTTCGAGAGTTTTCAGAAGAGCGTTGTTTGCACTTTTTGAAAGCATGTGCGCTTCGTCAATGATATAAACCTTTGTTTTAAGGTAAATCGGAGCAAACTCGGCCTTTTCGAGGAGCGCGCGCATTTCGTCAACTTTGGAATTTGAAGCGGCGTCCATTTCGATAATGTCTATGCTTTCCGAAACGTCCGTAAGACAGGCAGCGCATTTGCCGCAGGGTTCGCCGTCCTTCGGGTCAAGACAGTTGACGGCACGGGCAAGTATTCGCGCCGTGCTTGTTTTGCCCGTTCCGCGTGAACCGCTGAAAAGATAAGCGTGGGCAATGCGCCCGGTGCGGATCTGGTTGCGCAGAACATCGGTGATATGCTCCTGTCCGACAACTTCGCAGAACCTGCTCGGACGGTACTGCCTGTATAATGCGTGGTAACTCATGCTGCACACCTCAATTGCTCAATTACTCGGTAGGTACGATTGACAAAAAACCAAAAATACACCCAAAACCCCGTTTCCGAATTAATCGGTTTAATTCGCGTTTGTTCAGCTCAATTTTTGAATTTCATCCGCCCAAAGCCTTTGAACGGCGTCACTCGGCATTCGCCAATCCCCGCGCGGGGAAAGGCAGACGGAACCGACTTTCGGCCCGTCGGGCAGACAGTTGCGCTTGAATTGCTGATTGAAGAAACGGCGATAGAAGTTTTTGAGCCATTTCAAAATCGTTTCATTCGAAAACTCACTTTCGCGGAATGCCTGCTTTGCAATGCGGAAAAGCTTTGCAGGCGGACAGCCCCAACGCAGCACATAGTAAAGAAAGAAATCATGCAGCTCGTACGGCCCGACAAGATCTTCTGTTTTTTGAGCAATATTGCCCTTTTCATCGGCGGGAAGAAGCTCGGGAGATATCGGGGTTTCAAGTATTGCGGTCAGGGTGTCGTGCAGCGCAGGGTTTTCGCAGTGCAGCGCATAATAACGCACAACGTATTTGATAAGCGTTTTGGGAATGCCTGCATTCACGCCGTACATGCTCATATGGTCGCCGTTATAGGTTGCCCAGCCGAGTGCAAGCTCGGAAAGGTCGCCCGTGCCGACAACAAGGCCGTTCAGCGCATTTGCAAGATCCATCAGCACAAGGGTGCGCATGCGCGCCTGTGCGTTTTCGTAAACAACGTTGTGACAGGTTTCGTCGTGCCCGATGTCGCGAAAATGCGAACGCACCGAATCCGCAATCGGAATCGTGTGAAGCGTTACACCGAGGGAATTGCAAAGAGCAACGGCATTTTGTTTCGTGTGTTCGGTGGTGCCGAAACAGGGCATGGTGACGGCGTGAACAAATTTGCGGTCAATGCCCATAAGGTCGCATGCCTTTGCCGCAGCAAGCAGCGCAAGTGCGGAATCCAGTCCGCCCGAAATGCCGATGACCGCGCTCATTGAATGAGTGTGTTCAAGCCGGCGTTTGAGCCCGAGAGCCTGTATCGTCAGAATATCTTTTGCGCGTGCGTTCAATTCGTTTTCGTCATGCGGAACAAAGGGATTGCGCGGGAAGCGGCGGGTAAGTTCCGTTTCGGGAAGATCCTCGCGCGGGGCGGGGCCGCATGAACCGAATCCGAGAGAGAAATCAACGAAAAGACCGGAATGGGCAGCATTGCCCGCGCAGAAGCTGTTCACGCGGCGCCTGTCGTAAAGCAGCCGTCCCAAATCAATTTCGGTGATAAGCATATCGTTCGCGTAGTTAAAAGGCGCTTTTTCGGCAAGCAGTGTGCCGTTTTCGTAAGCAAAGCAATGCCCCGAAAAGACCATATCGCTTGTTGATTCACCCTCACCCGCGCCGCAATAAAGGTACGCGCAAATGTTTTTTGCGGATTGAACTTCCGTGATGCGCTTGCGGTAATCCGCCTTGCCGATGATTTCATCTCCGGCGGAACAGTTAACGATCACGAGCGCGCCGGCAGCGGCAAGTTTATCCGACGGAGGGGAAGCAACCCAAAGCTCTTCGCAGATTTCAATGCCGAAACGGAAATCGGGATAATCCGTGCATGAGAAGATGCAGCCGTCGGGATTGAAAAAAGTCTGCAATGAATCAATATAAGGTGCGGCGGCGCCGAGTTCCGTGCGGGACGGCACGGCAAAATGCCGCAGCTCATAGAATTCGCCGTAATTCGGCATGTGCGTTTTTGGAACGACAGCGAGAATCACTCCGCGGGATATGACAACGGCGCAGTTGTAAAGCTTGTCCGCGCAGCGAATCGGCGCACCTATGACGGCAGCAAGCCGAAGGTTCGCGGTTTCGCGTGCGATGCGGAGAAGCTCGGTCTCAACGCTGTCCAAAAGCAATTCGTGCATGAAAAGGTCGCCGCAGGTGTAGCCCGTCATTGCAAGCTCGGGAAATGCGGCAAGCCGAACCCCGTGTGCCGCGGCGCGGTGCAGCGCGGCAATTATAGCATCGGCGTTGGCTTTCGGGTCTGCAAGCACAACTTTCGGTGAACATGCAGCAACTTTGATGAATCCGTCCTTCATATTTTTTTCTGCCCGCCCGCGCCGGTTCGGCATCGGGGAGCGACCTTTCAATTTTTTATAAATTTTATAACTGGTTTTAAGCTTTTGCAGGTTTTTTCGCCCGCGAGAACATCACACGGCAGTTCCCTGCGGGCAGACAGAACTCCGCAAACCGCTGCATCCGTCCCGCAAACGTCGGAAGGTTTTGCGAACCCGAAAAGTCGGCTTGGAGAACAGTTTGTGCAGCTTTGCGGAAAATAAAACTCTTCCGCCAAATACATTATAGCACATCGAGGTCGAAATGGTAGCCCCTTTTCAGGGAATATTAAGTTTTTTTCGCTTTCTGCGCACAAAACGCAGACCCGGGGAGCTTCGTGAAAAAAGGAAACAAAAGTTTTGCATTTTAAAACGAAAGACAAAAAGGTTCAAAAAAGTCCGCCTTCGGGAAGGATCCTTTCCCAAAGGCGGAACAATTTATCTGAAAACCTGCACGCAGCAGGTTGTTTCGATATTGCACCCCGCTTTAATGTGCGGCGGTGCGTTTTTGTTGTTCAAGAATAATCAGCGACTGCATTATTCGGCGGTTTTTGCCGTGCTGCGCTGGCCGAGAGTTACGGAAACATCGATTTGCGAATTACTGCGCAGAATGGTGAGCGTTACGGTGTCGCCGACTTTGAACTTGCTGACAGCGATGTAAAGTCCGTCGGAGCTTGAGACCGTTTCGCCGTTGACAGCCATGATAACATCATCCTTTTTCAGTCCTGCCTGCTGAGCCGCACTGCCGTCTTCAACGGATACAATGCAGGGGTAGGTGTAAGTACTGGTGAAGAATCCGTAACCGGAGAGGGAAACATCCTGAGTGGAGACACCGAGATAGGGACGGCCGACAACAAAGCCGTAGTCCATAAGGTTGCCGATAACTTCACGGGCAAGCGTGGAGGGGATTGCAAAGCCAAGGCCTTCAATACCGCTGCCGCTGCTCTTTGCATTCACAATGCCGATGAGAGTGCCGTCCGATTCGCGGAACAGTCCGCCGCCGGAGTTGCCCTGGTTGATTGCGGCATCTGTCTGGAGCAGGGTCATGGTCACGTTGTCAATGGTAATGCTCCTGTCAAGGCCGCTGATGGAACCGCGTGTGTATGTGTTGGAAAGCTGGCCGAGTGCGTTGCCGATTGCAAACACGTCTTCACCGACGCTGAGCGTTGAGGAATCGCCGAATTTGGCGTAAGAGAGATTGTAGGCATTGATTTTGATAACCGCAAGGTCGGTCACGCTGTCGGTGCCGACAAGAGTTGCTTCGTAGTCATTGCCGTTGTCAAGGTAGACGAAAATTTTCTGTGCGCCCTCAACAACATGGTTGCAGGTCACGATATAGCCGTCCGCCGAAATGATGACTCCGGAGCCCGAACCTGCAAGCACACTCTTGTGCCCGCTCTGCGCCGTGACGTCGATGCTGACAACGGAGGACATGCAGTTTTCAATGGTTTTGTATTCCGAATCGGGTCGGGCCGAACTGCCTGCGTAAGAAAGCTTGTCAGAAGGAAGGTCGCCGGTCTTGTCGCCTGATGAACCGACGGTGCCGTTTGAGCCGGAAGGTGCCGATGTTGCTTGGACGGAAGCGTTCTTTTCGGTCTGTGAGGCAGAAAGCGAATTGTTGATAAACTTGGCGCCGGCAACGATACCGACGGTCAAAAGGGCAACTATGAGAAGGCACGCAACGGCTGCGCCGATGGGCATCCTGATTTTTCTTTTCTCTTCCATGATGTTACACTCCTTTAATTAATAATGATAGTTTCTGTGAAAAGAGCTCGGAGTAAACATTGTTCATGCTGCTACGCGGGTAAAACCCGTTGAACAGTCCGCCGCCGCATCCCTGTCAGAGCACCCTTGCGGGGCTGTTCGCCGGCCCGATTCTTTTCATGCTCCTATTATAACACGCGAATGCGGCAATTTTGGTTGCCTATCGGTGTATATTGCCTGACAGAATATGTACCGATTTTGTCATTCGACGCGAATATGCCGCTGATTGACCGAAAAAAGAATATTGTGACAAAGTGCGCATCTCGATATGTCAAATAAAAAAAGTACTTGAAACTTTGCTTAAAAGGCAATATAATATAAATGCACCAACCAACAAAGGAGCGTACAAAGTACTATGTCAGTCAAACAGCAGATACTGATTTGCGATGATCAGCATATCATTCACGAAACACTCGGCGTCTACCTCAGAAACGAGGGATTCGAGTGCATTTCGGCATTTGACGGCGAACAGGCGATTGAAGAATTCAACCGCAAAAAGCCGAACCTTGTTATTCTTGATCTCATGATGCCCAAAAAAAGCGGAATGGACGTTTGCCGCGAGATTCGCCAGAACAGCAGTGTTCCGATTATAATGCTGACGGCGAAATCCGAGGAGATCGACCGCGTGCTCGGGCTTGAGCTCGGTGCGGACGATTACATTGTAAAGCCCTTCAGCGCGCGTGAAGTTGTTGCAAGGGTCAAGGCCGTTCTGCGCAGGTATTCAATGCAGGAAACGGAACCCGCAAAGATCCTGCATTACGGAAACCTTGAAATCAATATAAATAACTACGACGTAAGGCTGAACGGCGAAAGACTGCCGCTCACCCCGAAAGAAGTCGAGATCCTTCAGCTGCTTGCCTCACATCCCGGAAAGGTTTTTTCGCGCGAAAAGATCCTTTCAATCGTATGGGGCTATGAATACTACGGCGACACGCGCGCCGTTGACACTCAGATTAAGCGCATTCGCCAGAAGCTGCAGTCTGCGGACGATTGCGGATGGGAGATAAAAACCGTTTACGGTGTCGGCTACAGGTTTGAGGCATACGGCGATCCCGATGACAGACAGGACAACGAGGAGCGCAAAAAACTGCCCGAAACGCCGAAGGCATACGATTTCGTTGAAGAAAAGCCGACGGAATGAAACGGACAGATTTTGCCCTTTTGAACCGTTTTAGCAAAAATGAAAATGAACTTCAGGGCGAACCCGAAAGGCTGAAACGCTGCGGGTTCGCCTGCTGATGTTTTTTCCGAAATGCGTGTGCGGCGTGTTTCAGCACGGCCCCGCAGAAAACGAGAGATATGAAAAGATCAAGCCTGTTCAGAATAATTCTTTATATTGTGTGCGCAATCACGGTGCTGCTCGTGATACTTGTTGCGTGCCTTTTTTCCGTTGTCGGGCATGAAATGTACGCCGGAATGAAAATTGACGAACTGAAGCCGAAAGCGCAGTCAATATCGCAGCGCGTGACAAAGCTGTATGAATCAAACACGGACAAACGCACGCTTGCGAGGATGCTGCATCTCGGCGAATTTTCCGCATCGGATGCAACAATTTACATAATCGAACCTAACGGTGCGGTTGTTACAACGGCAGAACAGGATGAGTACGACCAAAGCGTTGAAACCGTCCGCCGCTGCTTCCAAACGGTCATTCAGGGGGAAGAAATTGCTCTTCCGTCAACCGATATAGGAATTGTTGTCGGCACGCCGGTGTATTCCGATTCGGGTGATATAATCGGTTCCGTGATACTTGTTGTCGGTTCAAAACAGGCTGAAAGCACGCTTGCAAAGCTTGCGGTGGAACTCGGCCTTGCAATGCTCGGCATTGCACTTTTGATGCTTATTCCGATAGTTATCATATTCAGCAAGGTAACAAAGCCCATTCGGCACGTTTCAAACGTTGCGCTGCAAATGGCGGGGGGAGACTTGACCGTTCGCGCCAAGGAAGAGGGAAGCAACGAATCGCGTCACCTTGCGCAATCGTTCAATATTCTTGCGGAAGCTCTTCAAAACAATATTGACAGCCTTGTTGTTGAGCGCAACAGGCTGCGCACCGTGCTTGACGGCATCGGCGAGGGCATTATTTCCGTGGATAAAACGGGCGTTGTCACGCATTACAACTCCGCTTCCGTGCAGCTTTTGGGCGGGAAGGAAAATACCCACCCCGCAGCGGCGGCCGGTTATCCGAAAATTGCTGCCGTGGCGATAGAAGCTCTTGATACGGACGAAGTGCGCAACTGTGATTTCACGATCGGCGAAAGGATGCTCCGCATTGCGGCAACCCCGATTCACGAGGAGAACGGTTCGCTTTTCGGTGCGGTTGTGCTGATAACGGACGTTACCGAAAGCGAGAGACTTGAACAGACGCGAAAGGACTATGTTGCAAACGTCAGCCATGAGCTGCGCACGCCGCTTGCATCCATTCGAAGCCTTGCGGATGCGCTTAACGACGGAATGGTGCAGGATGAAAAGGACAGAAAACGTTACTACGGCTATATCCTGCGCGAATCGATACGCCTTTCAAACCTTATCAACGACCTGCTTGAACTTTCAAGGCTTCAGAGCGGCGGCGTTGCGTTCTCAAAGGGACGGGTTGAACTTTATGAAATTGCATACGATGTTGCGGACAGGATGAACGATGCGGCGGCACAGCGCGGCAAAAGCGTGCGGCTTGAAGCTCCCGAGGGCGAATACTATGCGTACACAAATGCCGACCGCATTGAGCAGGTGCTCATAGCATTGGTTGACAATGCGATAAAACACGGAACGGACGGCTGCACTGTCAGCGTGAACCTGTTTGAAAATGCGGAAAAGAATCGCTATGAGTTTGTTGTCAGCAATCCCGCGGAAGTTGATCCTGCCGACCTTGAACATCTGTTTGAACGATTCTACAAAGCGGATCATGCGCACACGGGTGACGGCACCGGACTCGGCCTTGCGATAGTTTCCGAGGTGCTTAACCTTTTGGGCGAAAAAATCGATATCGAGTATGAGAACGGAATCATTGCGTTCCGTTTCACGGCCGAAAAATGCAGCACGCCGAAAAAACACCGCGCCTTGCAGAAGGCGGAGAATAAAAATGAGGACGGGGAACCGACGGCCTGAGACGGAGGGGTCGGAACGGAATGAAATGATTATTTCGGATATTTCATCGGAAGAAACAAAAATGCAGACAGAGGGCATTGAATCCTGCGGACTTTTTGCAAACGGCGGAAAATCATGCAGGCTTTGCCCGCTTGAGTGCGGGGTTAACCGTGCGGAACATGCGGGCGTATGCGGTGTGGGCGGATTTGCAGCGGAAAGCCTCGGAAACAGGAACCCGTACGAAGCTGCGCTCATTGCAAGAGCGGCGCGGCATTACTGCGAGGAACCGCCGATTTCCGGCGCGGAAGGCAGCGGCGCGATCTTCTTTTCGGGCTGCAATATGGGCTGCGTTTTTTGCCAGAATATGGACATCAGCCAATCTGCAAAGGGCGTTGTGAAGGATGCGGGGGAGCTTGCGGACATAATGCTGCGCCTGCAGGAACTCGGTTCGAACAATATCAATTTGGTCACTCCCGCACCGCATGTGCGCATGATTGCAAAAGCCGTTCCGCTTGCACGGATGCGGGGATTGCGCATTCCGATAGTTTACAACACGAATGCTTACGAAAAGGTTGAAGCTCTGCGCCTTATGGAGGGGCTTGTTGACATCTATCTTCCGGATTTGAAATACGTAAGCTCCGCCGCCGCAAAAAAATACAGCCGAAGAGAGGACTACTTTTCCGCTGCCGCTGCCGCCGTGCGGGAAATGCAGCGTCAGTGCGGGGTTTTGCAGATCGATAAGAACGGAATTGCAAAGCGCGGAATGATCGTTCGCCATCTTGTTCTGCCCGGTTCGGTGGATGAAGCGCGCGGAGTGCTGGATTTTATCAGGGAGAATCTTCCTCTCGAAACACATATTTCACTGATGAGCCAGTATACACCGATGTTTGAGCTTCAGCCCCCGCTTAACAGAAGGCTCCTGAAGCGCGAATACAAAAGGGCCGTTGATTATGCACTTTCCCTCGGATTCGAAAACATCTACACGCAAAGCCTTTCATCCGCAAGCGCGGAATTCACTCCGGAGTTTAACGGCTTTTTCGAGTGATATGCGAGCGGAGAGAACGCATTGCGAATATAAAAAAGCGAATAATAACTGTTGTATACTGCCGTGAATGCGCATGACGCACACTCGCGGTTTTTGATTTTTGCGGAATGCAGGCGGCAAAAGGCGCATAAACTGCGGCATGAACGGATTTCAAAAAACGATTGCGGCCGTGCTGCTGGCGGCCGTGCTGCTGTTTATGATCTATCTGCCGAAATGTGCGGGAAAGATGCTTGAACGGGATCAATATCGCGAATGGCTCGAACCGGAGGAGGAGGAATTTTCGGGCGTTATAAACGTTTGGCATGTTGTCGGATTCAAGCCGTATATGGGCAGTGTGGGAGCATGGCTCAAAAAAATTGCGGACAGAGCGGAACGACGGCATTTCGGTGTTTATTTTGAGGTTGAATCGATTTCGGAAGCGGAAGCGGAATCGAGGCTTCAAAACGGAGAATTTCCGGACGTGATAAGCTTTCCTGCCGGTTTTTTGAACGGCAGGGAGCTTCGAATCATGAACGGAACAGAGATTTTCGGTATCGACGGCACGGCTGTGGATTTCGGTGACGGATACGGGGCCGGGGAGCTGCCGGCGGGCTTTGACTGCGGCATGGACGGGCGGACGCTGCGTGCACTTCCGTTTGCGGCCGGGTGCAAGCTTGCGCTGTTTTATCCGGAAAGGGTTACTGCGGCGGAAATGACCGAAATACTGAAACATATTACGGAGAACGGCGAAAGCAAAGCCGATGCCGATTCTTGTTCAAACGACGGATTCGGGATCGAGGCAGGGAAGTTTGAACGGAGCAGCGTTGATGAATTTAAAAAGGGCAAGGGGGATTTCTGCATCGGTGATGCGCGCGCGGCGGGAGATATGGAAAGACTTGCTGCCGCAAACAAGGCAAAGTATTTCGAGGTGCTGCCCTTTTGCAATGAAACGGACGAGGTGCAGTTTGTGGGCATTTCGGCGAAAACGGAGCGCGAAAAAATGGGCTGCATTTCGGAATTTATTGCAGATATGCTTTCCGCTGCGCGGCAGAGCGAGCTTTGCACATTGGGACTTATGCCGATGAACCCTGCGGCGGAGAAAAAGTTTGAGCAGTCCTTTTTGACGGAAGCATATGGGCTTTTGAGCGAGAGCATCCTTAACCTCCCGAACGCTTTTACCGGTGCAGCGGCGCAGAGAGCCGCTTTTTGACAAACGCCCGCCCGTTTAAGCCGTTCTCAAAAAAAGATGAGGACGAAAAACCTTTACAAACGCCTGTTTTTGCTGTAAAATACAACATGGGGATTTGTGCCGCGGCATGCATTCCGGAACGGGAAGCATTTGAACGCGATCCCCGAAACAGGAGGAGAGGAAACGGGATTTTTAATGGAAAAAAACGATATGCTTGCAAGGGCTCTCGGAAATCTGCCGTTCAGGCGGAATGTTCGGGCGCGGGAATTCACAACTTTCCGCATCGGAGGTCCCGTAACTTTTTTTGCGGAGCCGAAGGATGCGGACGAGCTCTGCGCAATGCTTTCTGCGGCGCGGAGCTGCGATTACCCTGTGTATATTATCGGCAACGGCAGCAATCTTCTCGTTTCAGACAGCGGCGTTGAGGCTCTGTTCATCCGAATCGGTGCGCGCATGGCGGGCGTCGGGTTTGACGGAACAAGGCTGAAATGCGGAGCGGGTGCACTGCTCTGCACGGCTGCAAAGGCGGCCGTCGCCGAGGGACTTGCGGGGCTTGAATGGGCAGCGGGTATCCCGGGCACGGTCGGCGGTGCGGTTGCAATGAATGCAGGTGCATACGGCGGGGAGATAAAACAGGTGCTGAAAAGCGTCACCGTTGTTGAATGCGGACGCATTGCAAAAAAAATCGTTCATGCGGGCGATCTTGGGTACAGAAGCTCTGTTTACGCCTTTCCGAATGCCGTTGTTGCGGGAGCGGAGTTTGAACTTGCTGTTGATGCCGACGGGGAAGCTCGGCGCAGAATGGAGGAATTCAATATGCGCCGCAAAGAAAAGCAGCCGCTTGAGTATCCTTCCGCAGGAAGCACTTTTAAACGGCCCGAGGGGCATTTCGCAGGTGCGTTGATAGAACAGGCGGGGCTCAAAGGCACAAGAATCGGCGGGGCGGAAGTCAGCCCGAAGCATGCGGGGTTCATCGTCAATTGCGGCGGAGCAACATGCGCGGATGTGCTTACCCTGATTGACCTTGTGCGCGAACGCGTATATAAAGAATTCGGTGTTCTGCTTGAGCCGGAGATTAAAATTATTAAATAAAATTCGAGTACAACAATATAAACAAAAACGGAAAACATACATCGGGATAAAACTGAGGAAAACAGAATGTATATTTTAATCGTCACAGGGCTTTCGGGTGCGGGAAAATCTCAAGTTCTCGGCATTCTTGAGGATATGGGCTTTGTATGCGCGGATAATATGCCCTGTCAGCTTGCAAAACAATACATTGAGCTTTGCAGCAGCAGCGAAAACAACATCGAACGCGTCGCGCTTGTTATCGACAGCCGCGAATCGGTGTTCGGCTACAATCCGCTCAACACTTATGATGAACTGCGCCGGCTTGAATGTCCGTACGAAATAATGTTCCTTGAGTGCGAGGACAGCGTGCTTGTGCGCCGATACAGCGAAACGCGCCGCCGCCACCCGATGAATGACGATGTCGGCATAGGCATTCAAACCGAACGCGAAATTCTAATCCCGTTGAAGGAGAAGGCGAATTATATCGTTGACACGACGAACATGCGGCTGAACGAGCTTCGAAAAACGGTTGAGGATATTTTAATGCGGGGAAAGAACATTCCGCTCAGACTGATAATTTCAAGTTTCGGCTTCAAACGCGGAATTCCGAAAAATGCGGATTTTATCTTCGATATGCGCTACACCGCAAACCCGTTCTACATTGAGGAGCTGCGTTGCAAATCCGGCAGGGATGAAGAGGTTCGCCGATTTATTTTTTCCGATGCAAATGTTCGCAGGCAGCTGAATATGATAGAAAACATGCTGGATCTTGTGATTCCGGAGTTTATAAAGCAGGGCAAGCGGCGGCTTATGGTTGCGTTCGGATGCACGGGCGGCAGGCATCGTTCCGTTGCGATGGCGGAAGCGCTTCACGACAGAATGAAAGACAAATGCTCCGTTCTGCTTGAGCATCGGGATCTTGTTTCCGAAGCGGATGATATAAGGACGCGGTTTGAACCGAAATAGAACAGTATTGAGATAAATATTGCGGCGGCGAATAAAAAAGCGCAGCGCAAAGGGCGGCACGAACGTGCACATTTGAAATGAACGAAAAAAAACACAACAGCAAAATCGACGGCAGCGGTTTTAAAACCGAAAATGCAAAAAACACGGCGGAACAGAGCGAACACGAATGCCCGTCGTTCTCTGCCGGAGTAAAAAAGGAAATTTCGGAGCAGAAAATAAAGCGTGAGGCCGATGCGCACGCGCTTTTAAGCGCATTCACTCTGAGTATCGGTGCGCTGAAGCTGATGCCGGCGATGCGGCGCTGGGGTGTGCACTATGTGCTTGAAAGCGAAGCGGCGCTGAGCCTTGTTTCCAAGCTGGCGGCACAGTATTTCGGGCTTGAAAGCCAATTGAACCGCGTTAAGCACGAGCGATTGAATGCGGAATACTGCGAACTTCTGCTCCACGGGAACGGTATTGATGATTTTTTGACGGCGACCGGGCTTGTGAGCTTTGATGCGGAGGGCGAAAAGAGTTATGAGCCGCATGTTCCGAAGAGTGTTATCGAAACAGAGATGCAGCGGCGCGCATTTATTCGCGGGCTGTTCCTTGCCTGCGGTTCGGTGTCGGAACCAAAAAAAGCATATCACTGTGAGCTTGTGTTCAAAAATGCCGAGCTTGCAATGTTTTCAAAACGGATGATTTCCGATTTCGGAATTCGCATCAAGTGCACCGAACGCAAGGGCAGCATTGTGCTGTACATCAAAGAATCGGAGACACTGTCGGATTTTCTTGCACTTGCCGGGGCATCGGATGCAGTGATGGTGCTTAACGAACAGCGAATCGTGCGCCAACTCAACAACACTGTGAACAGGGGCGTGAACTGCATAAATGCAAACATTGAGAAGGCAACGCGCACGGCAATGAAGCAGGCGGAGGATATTCGCCTTGTTCTGAGCGTTGTCGGCGCGGAGAATCTTCCGCCGCCGCTTCGCATTGTCGCGGAAGCGAGGCTCAACAATTTTGAAATGCCGCTGTCCGAACTTGCGGAGGAAATAGGCATCGGAAGATCCGCCGCAAATTATCGCCTCAGAAAACTGTGCGAAATGGCGGAAGACATACGGACGGAAATGCCGGACTGATTCAGTGGGGGCGGTTTCCGCATTTTCCGCAAACAGTGCGGCATGGGGAAAAGGTTCATCGGCACAAAGGAGGAAAAAATGGGTTTTACGCATCTTCATGTTCACACCGAATACAGCCTGCTGGACGGCGCGGCGCGGATACGCGAGCTTGTTTCGCGTGCAAAGGAATTGGGCATGGATTCGCTTGCGATAACGGATCACGGCAATATGTACGGCGCGATAGCATTTTATAAAGAGTGCATGAAACAGGGGATAAAGCCCATTATCGGCATGGAAACCTATGTTGCGCCGAATTCAATTTACGAAAAACAGGGCACGAGAGAAAACGGCCACCTTGTGCTTTTATGCAAAAACGAAACGGGGTACAAAAACCTTATCAAACTGTCCTCAATTGCGTTTGTGGACGGTTTTTATTATCGGCCGCGCATTGACTATAATTTGCTGGAAAAGCATTGTGAGGGGCTTGTATGCCTTTCGGCATGTCTTGCGGGCGATATTCCGCAGCTTCTGCTGATGAACAGATACGATGAAGCGCGCCGCCTTGCAAAACGCCTTCAGGGTATGTTCGGCGATGATTTTTACATTGAGCTGCAAAATCACGGAATCCCGGAGCAGCTTATAGTTCTTCCGCGTTTGGATGCGCTTGCAAAGGAACTCGGCATAAAGACTGTTGCAACAAACGATATTCACTATGTCCGAAAGGAGGATGCGGAGGCGCAGGATGTTCTGCTCTGCATTCAAACGGGGCATTTTGTGGACGAAACCAACCGAATGCGGATGCAGGCGGATGAATTCTATCTCAAATCGGAAGAGGAGATGCTTCGCCGCATGAGCGGCTATGAGGAGGCGGTTCGAAACACTGCCGAGGCGGCACAAAAATGCAGCCTGACGATCGAATTCGGCAAGCGGCACCTGCCGGGTTTCACCGCGCCGGATGGCATGACGAACGAACAGTATCTGCGGCGGCTTTGCACCGACGGACTGCGCCGCCGCTACGGTGAGCCGACAAAGGAACATCTCGAAAGGCTTGAATACGAACTGAACGTTATAATCTCGATGGGGTTTGTGGATTATTACCTTATCGTGTGGGACTTTATTCACTTTGCAAAAACGCACGGCATACCCGTGGGACCCGGACGCGGCAGCGGCGCGGCAAGCATTGCAGCATATGCAATGGGCATCACGGACATAGACCCGATTCGCTACAACCTGATTTTTGAACGTTTCCTGAACCCCGAACGCGTCAGTATGCCGGATTTTGACGTGGACTTTTGTTACGAACGGCGTCAGGAAGTCATCGAATACGTAAAAAACAAATACGGCAGCGATCATGTTGCGCAGATAGTGACTTTCGGCACGATGGCGGCACGCGGTGCCGTTCGCGACGTCGGCAGGGTGCTTCGCATTCCCTACCAGGATGTGGACAGAATTGCAAAACTCATCCCGCAGGAAAAGGATATCACCCTTTCACGCGCAGCGGAGCTTGTTCCGGAGCTTAAGAACCTTTGCGAAACGGATGACAGCGTGAAGCGGCTCATGATGCTTGCAATTAAGGTGGAGGGACTTCCCAGAAACACTTCAACTCATGCGGCGGGTGTTGTTATTTCATCCCTTCCGACGATGGAGCTTGTTCCGCTTCAGCGCAATGATGAGGCTGTCACGACGCAGTTCACAATGACGGAGCTTGAAGAGCTCGGAATGCTGAAGATGGATTTTCTCGGGCTTCGGACGCTGACCGTGATTCGTTATTGCTGCGAATACATAAAGCAATCCGGGGGAACGCCTCCGGACTTTGACAACTGCAATTACGACGATAAATGCGTATATGACCTTATAAGTTCGGGCGACACCGTCGGAGTTTTTCAGCTTGAGTCGGGCGGGATGACGCATTTCATGATGCAGATGAAGCCCACAAGCCTTGAGGACATTATCGCCGGCATTTCGCTCTATCGCCCGGGTCCGATGGATCAGATTCCGCGCTACATTGAGTGCAAACAGAATCCCGGAGCGGTGAAATACGAAACGGAGCTTTTGCGGCCGATTTTGAACGCAACCTACGGCTGCATGGTCTATCAGGAGCAGGTAATGCAGATTGTCCGCGACCTTGCGGGGTATTCGCTCGGCAGGAGTGACCTTATCCGCCGCGCAATGAGCAAGAAAAAGCACGATGTTATGGCGCAGGAGCGCAAAAACTTTATCTACGGCGTTGAGGAAGACGGCGTTGTGAAAATTGACGGTGCGCTGCGGCGCGGCGTTTCGAAGGAAGCGGCGGAGAAGATTTTTGATGAAATGATGGATTTTGCATCATATGCATTCAACAAGGCTCATGCGGCGTGCTACGCGGTGGTTGCTTATCGAACCGCGCTGCTCAAATGCCTGTATCCTGCGGAATTCATGACTGCGCTCATCAACAGCTATCTTACTGCGGCGGACAGGGTCTCGTTCTATATTTACTATTGCCGCAAGCACGGAATAAGAATTCTTCCGCCGGATATAAACCGCAGCGAGGCACGTTTTTCGGTTGAAAACGGTGCTGTAAGATTCGGCCTTGCCGCGATACGCAACGTCGGAGAGGGAGCGATGAACGATGTGCTGGAGGAGCGGAGCCGCGGCGGAGCGTTTTCGGATTTTTCGAATTTCCTCCGAAGAACTTCCGACGGGCTGAACAAACGCCTGCTGGAGGGGCTTATAAAGGCTGGCTGTTTCGATTGTTTCGGCGTTTCGAGAAAATATCTGACGGCGCATTTTGAACAGGAGTTCACTGCGGCCGCCGCCGAAAGAAAAAGACTTGAAACGGGACAGCTTTCGCTTTTTGATTTCGGCGGGGATGACGGCGGAAGCATGATGAACACGGTTTCCGAAGCGGATAAGGCCGATATGAAAACGGAGTTTGAGCTTGATATTCTGCTCCGTGCCGAAAAGGAGGTTCTCGGCGTATATGTCAGCGGGCATCCGCTCATGGAATACGAGGCTGCGCTTTCTGCATTAACGCCCTGCATCGAGCTTGCGGAGGCGGACGGTTCGGGTGCAATACATGATAACCAAACCGTGACGGCGGGAGGAATCATCGGTTCCCTGAGAACCCGTGCGGTCAAATCCGGCGCGGGGTTGATGGCGTATGCGGTGCTGGAGGATATGAGCGGAAGCATTGAGATTGCGGCGTTCCCGAGCATTTACCAAAAGTATGCTTCCCTTATTGCAAACGATAAATGCGTTGCGGTCCGCGGCAGGTTCTCCATGCGGGAGGACAGGGACAATTCAATATTGATTGACGAAATTGTTCCGCTGCAAAAGGGTTCAAAAAACGCGGGGGAAAAGCGACTTGCGCTGAATTTTCTTTCCGACGCGCTGCATCTTCGGAATGCGGCTGTTGAACTGCTGCACAGATTTCCCGGAAACACGGAGGTTTTGTTTCGCGATGCGGCAACGGGAAAGGTTTTGCTTGCGCCGCGCCACTGCTGCGTGAACTGTGCGGAGGAACTGCTGTTTGAACTGAAGCGTATGCTTGGGGAAGAAAATGTAAAAATTGTCCGCAAAAAATAATATTGAGATTAAGGCGAAATAAGCAATTAAGGGGCAAAAGATGAAACGAATCGGAGTTTTAACAAGCGGAGGCGACACTCCGGGCATGAATGCGGCGATACGCGCCGTTTTCAAAACCGGGGTGGATATCGATTTGCAGGTAATGGGCATTTACCACGGCTACAAAGGCCTTATTGAAGGCAGAGTCGGGTACCTTGCCCATGCCGACGTTGAAAGCAAAATGCACAAGGGAGGAACGATACTTCGCACGGCGCGGAGCGAGGAGTTTAAAACGGAGGGCGGAATCGAAAAGGCAATTTCCGTTCTGCGTGCATACGAAATTGAAGGGCTTATCGTCATCGGCGGCGACGGCAGCTTTAAAGGTGCGGATGCTCTCGGCAAGCGCGGCATTCCCGTCATCGGCATTCCGGGAACGATCGATAACGATATGGGGTATACGGATTTTACCATTGGGTTCGATACAGCCGTGAACAATGTTATGAACGAGATTTATAAAATTCGCGACACGATGCGTGCGCATGACAGGGTCGGCGTTATCGAGGTCATGGGAAGAAGATGCGGAGATATTGCACTTTGGGCGGGTGTTGCAGGCGCGGCAGACATAATTCTCGTTCCGGAACGTCCTCTTTCATGGGCGGATGCGGCGAACCGGCTTGCCGCAAACAAACTCCGCGGACAGCTCACAAGCATTGTTATGATCGCAGAAGGCGCGGGCAAAGCGGAGGATTTCTGTGAATATGTCCGAAAATACACCGATGTTGAGATAAAGGCGACGGTGCTTGGCTATATCCAGCGCGGCGGCAACCCGTCCGCGTTCGACAGAGTGCTTGCCGCTAAAATGGGGCAGCGTGCGGTTGAACTGCTTGCGGACGAGGCGAATATGCGCGGAACGGACCGTGCGGGAAGCAGAGCGGCGGAAAATAACGATTTGCGAGAGAACTTCGGATACGCCGTGGGCATAAGGGAAAACCGCATTATCAGCGTTCCGCTTGCGGAAGCTGTTTCAACGCGGGATTGCTTTGATGATAAACTTTATGACCTGAATTCGGTTATGGCAAAATTCTGAGTGCGGCTCAGTGAACGGAAAAGGAAGCAAACGGAAAAATTCATGGATTTAAACAGAAAACGAATGAATGCCGGCATAACCGCCGAGGATAACCGTTCGGAGCTGTCGGCAGGTTCGGCGGTGACGCTTGAAATCACGGCGTACGGTTCGGAGGGGCAGGGGATTGCAAGGCATAACGGCATGGCTGTATTCGTGCCGGGCGCAATTTGCGGAGAAACCGTTGAAGCGGAAATAAAAAAAGCCGCACCCTCGTTTGCGGAAGCGAAACTTCAAAAAATCCTTCGGTCGTCGGCAGAAAGGGTAATTCCGCCCTGCCCGCATTATGCCGAATGCGGGGGCTGTGATATTCTTCACATGAGCTATGCGGAGCAGCTCCGCATGAAGCGCGAAACCGTGCGCAGCGCAATGGAGCGTATAGGAGGCTTTCGCGGGATTGAAGTTCTTCCGTGCATCGGCGCGGACAAGCCCGAACATTACAGAAACAAGGCCGTTTTTCAGTTTGCAAATGCCGAAAAGACAAATAAGAAAAACCTTCGGCAGGTTCTTTCGGGCTATTACGAACAAAAAAGCCATAAACTCGTGCCCGTTGAAACATGCATGATTCAGAACGAAGAGGCAATGACGGCGAAAAGAATCGTTGCCGAATGGGCGAATTTGTTCGACATCCGCGCCTTCGATGAAAAACAAAAAAGCGGGACTTTGAGGCAGCTTATGGTGCGCAGAACCGAGGGCGGAACGATGGCTGCGATAGTAACAACAGGCGCGCTTCCGCATTCGGATGAGCTTGTTTCAATGCTGAAACGCGGTCTGCCGTCGCTTGCATCCTGTATCCACGGAATCAACCGCAACCCGCGTGATCCGGGTATCGGAAGCAAAACCGAACTGCTGTTCGGCAGCGCAGAACTTGCCGAAACGGTTTGCGGATTGAAATTCAACGTCGGTGCGCACAGCTTTTTGCAGGTGAACCCCGAACAGACGCAAAAGCTGTACCTTGCCGCCGCAAATGCATTGAACCTGACTGCAAACGATGATGTTGCGGATGTTTTTTGCGGAATAGGCACGATTTCCTTGCTTTTGGCTCAACGCGCCCGCTCCGTTCTGGGCATTGAAGCGGTTCCGCCCGCCGTTAAGGATGCCCGTAGGAATGCAAAACTCAACAGCATCAAAAACGCGGAATTCATCTGCGAAAATGCCGAAACAGCCCTGCCCCGCCTCGTTGCGGAAGGCAAACGCTTCTCGGCAATTTTGCTCGATCCGCCGCGCCGCGGAGCGGAAAAGCCCGCTCTTGATGCAATTGTAAACAGCGGAGCCGAACGCATCGCATATGTCTCCTGCAACCCCGCAACGCTTGCCCGCGACTGCAAAATACTCGCCGCCGCAGGCTATTACCCGATGTCGGTTCAGCCCGTGGATATGTTCCCGATGACACATCATGTCGAGACGGTGTGTCTTGCTTTCCAAGGGTGATGTCGACTCGAAAAAGATTCGGGTTGAGTTCTCTTTGGAAGATATGGATATGTCCGAATTTCAAGATGGGGCAACCTACACCCAGATTAAGGACTATGTGCTGGAGCATAGCGGGTTAAAGGTATCCAACCTGTATATCTCACAAATTAAGCGAAAATATGGGATTGAGGATGAAAAGAATTACAATTTGCCGAAACCTGAGGATTCCATACAACCCCAGTGTCCGCCGGAAAAAGCTTGCAAGCTGAATCAATGTGTGCTATAATAGCATACAACCCCAGTGTCCACTGGAAAAAGAGAGGGCGATTCTGGGAGCATTGAAGCATTTTGGTATCACAGAATAAATGGAGGTATTGAAAATGAAAAAGATGAAACTGATTTTATTAATAATTCTCGTTGTTATCCTTTCTGGATGCAACCATGAAAATGAACAGGTTAAGTTGTTAGATACCATAGATCAGATTCAAGGAATGGAGGACTATGAACCTTCTGGTACTTTGTCGAAATCATTCAGTGAAAATGTAGTTTATGAGGTATCGGATATTTCTTGGAATGGTAATTCGGGTGTTGCAGAAGTTAAAGTAACAACACCTGATTTGGGGCAGATTATTTCTGATGCTATACAAACGGCTATTGATGAGTGCGGAACGAAAGATTACGATGTGTTGCTTGATAATGTCAAGGAAAATATCCAGTCCACTCTGAATTCCAAGGATCATCCTACTCTTGAAAGTACTGTTGAGATGGACACGGAGAAAACAGAAGATGGCTATACATTGACCAGCAACGAAGAATTTGAAAGAATCATTTCAGGAAATCTGGAAGAAATTTTCGTTCAAGCGTTAATGGAGGGACTTGCAAATGAGAATCCGAATTAATTATAATTTGAAACGTTTGATCTCCATCTGTACTGTTTTGGCTCTGTTGTTTTCGACTATTGACATTCTCAGAATAACTGCTCATGCAGCAGAGAATAACTTTGAAGAAGTCACACTTTCACTGAATAGCTCTGTTGTCGATGATTCTTCAATTGACTTATACTTATACGATTCGGTGTACTATATTTCTATTGATGATTTGTGTTCATTGACACGCTGTTCGCAAACTTTTGACAGAAATATCATTTCGGTTAAGCAAGGATTCTGGAGTGCCTCTTTTGATGTTGCAAGTCAGACGTTTGATGATGGTTATCAAACAGTAGATACTTCAATTCTCAAGGTGTCCGAAGATACATATGCTGTCCCTGCTCTTATGTTTATGAGCTATTACAAAGCAATCGCATTCATTGAAAACGACACGCTTTATTGCAGAATGCCTGAATATACTGCATGGGAAGCACTTGATGTGGATTATGGCAATTCTTTGGTTGACATCTATGAGTTATATGGCGGTGAAGGAAATGTTACGCTGTCTCTGACTTTGGATATTATCATGGATTTTATCATGGGCGATATGTCGACTTCGGATGATTATTTGAGCGATGCTTTTCTCACTGCGCTTAAGGTTGATTTGTACGGTTATTCTTCCGTTCAGGAATATAAAGAAACAAGCCAAAACGATCTATACTCAGACCTGCATTCTGATGAAGGTTCAGATTTTGTTGAAGCACTTGAAGATACTTTGTCTATTACTGCCGAACCAACAGAATGGTACATTCAATCTTACTACAACGCCATCGAAAAGTCTTTTGTCAGTCTTGCATACGATGCTTATGATGCAGGTCAACATGCCGACGTAACCCACTATGGCGAGAAGTTCTATGAAGCATTTACCGAAAAGAATAAGACAAGTGAAGCAGCGGAAAAATATTTCGACAGCATGGACTATGTGATGCTTTTTGTCTCTGCTGCGGTGGAAACAGCACAGGAAATGAAATATGTGAACGCAACAAACAACCTTGTCTATAATGTAATGGGACAAGAAAACCTGAATTATCTTGGCATTTCAGCCAATGATAACGATTGGTTTACCGTTGCCAATAGATACCAGAATGTTCTGGGTGTTGCGACAACACAGCTTGAAGCAGAGGCTATGCAGCTCTTTACAGATAAGCTTTGCTGGGAAACGCTCATTGGTACAGGTGTGTCAAGTGCGGCTGGTATTAGCGGAGGAGCATGGTCTTTTAGCCTGAACTTTGCTCGGTTGTTTGTTGAAAATTTCCCTTTGACCAGTTCTTCTGTTGAAGCTTTCAAAGCAGATCGGAGAGCACTGTATTTGTCAGAATTACAGCAGAATGTATACTGGGTAGCATACAATACACTTCTGAATATGCAAGATCAATGGGATAATACAGAAAACTATGCGAAGTACATTCAGGCCTTGCAGCTATACTGCCGAACATCGATTGCCATGTATGAAAACTTGATTGCAATGGTAGATGAATTCGGACAGAATCGGGATTATTGGTCCGCCTTATTCCAAGAACGCATTGACATGTTAGCTGTATCTTTGTATCAGCTGACAACTATTCAGGATGATGGAGTTAATAACTGCTTACCGTTGGATATGTCAACATTTCAATTTGAAAGTAAGTCATTAAGTGAAGCAGAGCTACTTGCCATAACTGAATCGATTGCCAAACATTCAATGGAGAATTATGTATACACTGATATGGACCATGATGGGGCCAATGAGCTAATAGGTGTTTATTGTGGTGATATGGGATTGTATCAGACTTGGTATTGTAGCAGTGATGGAAAAACTTGTGCTTTGATCCATCAAAACGATGATGGAATGGATGCATGTGAAATCGAACTGTTGAATATAGGTGATGCAACGCACGTTGTATTGAATGCCTACCGAGTAATGGGAACAGGAAAAAATTACTCCATTATAGCGATGAGAAATCAAGAAATTGTTTGCCTCATTTCCAATCGGTATGGCTATGTGTCTATGACAGATGGTGGAGATATCACGCTCAATGTAGAGGCATATGATGGAATGTATGATCCAAGCATTGGGGCAATGATTCTACATACATGGAAAAACACATATTTATTTTTTGATGGAAATACATATAAGGAATATGGGGCAACAGAAATATCTGAGCAGGAATTTTTGGATTATCAAAATTCACAAGAACTAAAAGATCAGATTGAAGGCGAATTGCGACAATCAAATACAACATCTTTAGAATTTTCATATTTTAAAAGAAAGAATGGAATTATGCACATTCAATGTAATGTATATAGTGATTCTGGAGAGATACAATATGGGTATTATACTATTAGATATAACGGTAATCAATTAAACAAAGATTTGGGAGAATATAATTCGGGACAAATGGCATATAGTTTTTCTGATCTTAAGGTAGTATACTAATTTTCTGCACAGGTATTTCAACAGAATGTCAGTGTCTACCTTTGGTTCTGAGGTATCCGAAGGTGAGACTCCTCTCAGTTCTGGCTTCCAAGCAGGGGCGAGAGCATCCCTGTTGGCATAGGGTATCCAAAGGGAAACAGCGTTGCCCTTGGCAGGGGTATCCAAAGGGGACGGCGTCCCCCTTGGCACACGATTTTTCGTAGGAAAGTCTAGTGTGTTATACCTTTGCTTCCGGCTGACGCGGGAAAGGGGTTGGCGGCGTGCTCTGCAACAGGGCAGAGTGTGGCGGCAAATGCTTTTCTGCGGCAGTAGGACAGGCGGGTTTTGTGATGTGAGATACAGTGCAAACGCAGGATTTTTGAGAAGCAAAATCCGACTGGCCGGAAAAGGAAGCAGAGGTATATAAAAGATTTCGTCCCGCCGCAGCGCTGCCTTTGTTTCAGCGTTTCTTCCGCTTTCCCTTGCCGTGGGTCATGGTCGTTTTCCCACGCTGGCTGATGGGAGTTTTCAGGTGTTTGGACAGCTTCAGCACCTCGATCAAGTTGGCAAATTGTTCCATCTGACAGATATTTTAACCTTTGCGGAGCTGGAGGCTCGTGTGAAAACTGTGGATATGCTTCAAAAGGACGGCATGATCGACCGGCTGGAAGAACGCCTGAAACGAGCGGCAAAGGAGGTGGGCGCCCGTGACGAAACGGAAATCGGCTAATTTAGATGCGCCCATCTGGTTTGACGGCACAAATATCAATGAGGCACTGTTCTGTGATGAATTTCTGAACAGCCGGAAAA
>ERZ1034917.583-NODE-583-length-32002-cov-8.599117_pt1 | contig 32002 bp, 32 predicted proteins | sample MGYA00520605_ERZ1034917 | MGnify/ENA primary metagenome ERZ1034917 (study PRJEB33766, sample SAMN09781784) | gut metagenome | biome: gut microbiome | host: Homo sapiens | place: Madagascar | study: EMG produced TPA metagenomics assembly of the PRJNA485056 data set... | reverse complement strand
GCCACGACACCTTGGCCGACCTCTCTCCCGCAACGGAACGCCTATTCCGTTGCGGGAGAGAGGGGAGACGCAATGAGAGTTCCAGATCGAAGAGGGCATTGGGCCGTGCGAGGATGGCGGGTTCTGCCTGCTCTGCTCGTTGTCCTTCTGGGCGCCGGCCTCGCGCCGAACGTGGCCGTGGCCGATGACGCCGTTGCCACAACGGCCGAGACGAGCGCCGCGACTGCCGAGACGAGCAGCGCGACTGCCGAGACGAGCACCGCGGCAGCCGAGACGGCTGCTACGACCAGCGATGCCGCTGTCGAGACGGCCGAGGCCCCCGATGCCGCTGCGGTGCCGCAGGATGCCGGCTCCACGGTGAGTGCCGCCAGCATCACCAACGCGCGCACGGGTGCCACCTATGCTGACCTCGCCACGGCTGTGGCTGAGGCAAGCTCCGGCGACACCATCAAGCTTGGTGAGGGCAACTACACACTCTACGGCGTGGACTCCAAGGGCCACACGAAGGGCAAGGACCTCACATTTGAGGGCGCTGGTGCCGACAAGACCTCGTGGTACATCGGTGCCGAGGTCCCCGATCCCGCCAACTATGGGACTGAGTACAACGGGGACTACAGCTTTGACGGCGCGGGAACCGTGACGTTCAAGAACATGAGGCTTCGCTCTGGCAAGGCTGATTACCTGGGCTTCATCAGGGCCAACAACACCGTAGTGGACAACTGCGTCATCGATGGCAAGACGTGCTACTGGGGTTACAAGACCGCGACGTTCACGAACACGACGTTCAACGCCCCGAGCGGCGACTATGCGATCTGGACGTACAGCTCGCCCGTCATGACGTTTGACGGCTGCACGTTCAACGCCTCTGGCAAGGCCATCAATGTCTACACCGATTACAGTGCCGGAAAGCATGACATCAAGGTCAACATCCATGGCTGCAACTTCAAATCGAAGCCGTCGTCCTCTGCCAGGAAGCAGGCCCTGAACATCAACGACTCCAACATGGGCGACTTCAAGTACATCATTGTCATCACGGACTCGACCGCAACGGCAACCCGCGACAACACAACGTGCTCGCAGCTCTTCGGCTTTGGAGGCAAGGCTGCCACGAACAACACCGGCCGTACGGACGTGACCATCGACGGTACGCTTGCCTGGTCCGGCGGCAAGATGCAGGCGCACTCCTATACGGATGGCGAGCACGACCAGGCCTACGACGTCGTCTATGGCGACTGGAGCACTGACGGTTCTGGCACGTGGACGGGGGAAGTCACGAAGACGTGCAGGTACTGCGGCTACACGGGCGTCGCCGAGCTCAAGGCCTTTGACGTGAGCTATGACCTGAATGGCTCCACGGACGCCCAGGATGAGGATTACTCTTCCCAGACGCGGAACCCCGACGGGTCCGCCGTCACGCTCAAGGGTGCTCCCGTTCGCGCCGGTTACGTGTTCGTGGGCTGGAACACCGAGCCGGACGGCTCGGGCGCCACGTATATGCCTCACGATGAGCTCACCATCTCTGGCGCTCCCGTGAAGCTCTATGCCCAGTGGAAGAAGGGGTCCCCTGAGAACCCCGAGACGCCGTCGACCCCCACGACCCCGTCGACTCCTTCCACGCCCGCGCAGGGCTCCAAGCCCTCCTCGGACAACTCGGCCAAGGCCAAGGAGCTTCCGCAGACGGGCGACGCGAACTCGGCCGTCGCGCCCGTCGCGCTTGCGGTCGCCGCCATCGCGCTGGTTGGAGCGGGCGTGCTCGTGCGCGCCCGTCGGGACTCCTAGGAGCTGGGGATGGCGAAGCGCGTCCGAGCCTGCGAGGTCCTCGGTGTGAGGATCAACGAGAGCGAGCTGGCTATCCTCCATTGGCTGTCCAAGGCAAACGACGGCCGTTGCGCCTGCTCCGTCCAGCAGCTGGGAGACGCCGTGGGCAAAAGTGAGGCGACGACCCGCAACTCCCTCAAGGCCCTGGAGGGCCAGGGGCTCATTGTGATCTACGCCCGCTACCTAAAGAACGGCGCCCGCCTCGAGAACGAGTACGAGCTCACGCCGCTGGGGGAGCGTGCCCTGCGGCTGGGGCTCCAGGGCTGCGAGAAGGCGGCGGAGGGCTGAGGCTTGCCCTAGGCCGCACCGACCCGGCGCTGCAAGCGATTCTCGCGCCCATGAATTCGCGCCCGGCAGAGACGGGCAACAACGGTCTATGCTGAGGGGGACGTCGCGTTGGCGGCGTCCCCCTTACTTGTGGCTGCGCGCCCACGACCCGCGGGCGCCGTTTGGCGAATCGAGGAAGTATGTCCCAAACCATCACCGATCCCGCCGCGGCGGCCCAGGAGCTCGCGCGCCGCATCGACCGTGCCAAGCGCGTCGTGTTCTTTGGCGGCGCCGGCGTCTCCACCGCAAGCGGCATTCCGGACTTTCGCAGCGTGGATGGCCTGTATCACCAGAAGTTCGCCTATCCGCCCGAGACGATGCTCTCCCACGACTTCTACGAGACCCACACGGCCGAGTTCTACGAGTTCTACCGCACGAAGATGATCGCGCTTGACGCCAAGCCGAACCAGGCTCACCTCAAGCTCGCTGAGCTCGAGCGCGAAGGCAAGCTCGCTGCCGTGGTGACGCAGAACATCGATGGCCTCCACCAGGCGGCCGGCTCCAAGAACGTGCTCGAGCTCCACGGCTCGGTGCACCGCAACATCTGCCAGCGCTGCGGTCATGTCTACTCCGCCGAGTGGATCATGGTCCGCGAGCACGAGGATGGCAACGGCGTTCCCGTGTGCCCCGAGTGCGGCGGCCCCATCAAGCCCGACGTCGTGCTCTACGGCGAATCGCTCGATGACGACGTGGTGACCGAGGCGCTCCACCAGATCGCGCTCGCCGACATGCTCATCGTGGGCGGCACGAGCCTCGTGGTCTACCCGGCCGCTGGGCTCATCGACTACTTCCGCAGCAGCGGCGACCTCGTGGGGGTCAATCGTGACGCCACGCCCGCGGACTCCCGCGCCAGCCTCGTGATCCAGGCCGACATCGCCAAGGCCTTCGACTTCTAGGGGCGGGGCTCGCGCGCAGCGCCGCCGGCCCTCGTCCCGCGCAAACTCCGTCGCTGGGGATGTTTTGCGACAAAGTCCGCCTCCCAGGATGATTTGGGGCCCGATAAGGCCCCGTTTCATCCCGAGAGGCGGACTTTGCGGTTGAGGCGCGAGAACGGCGCGCCCCTTACTCCTCCGTGCTGAACGAGTAGATCGTGCGGCTGCGGTAGGGCTTCTCGGGCCCAAAGACCGGCTGGGCGAACTCGGGATGGTTCACGGCGTCGGGGAAGAACTGCGTCTCCAGGCAGAAGGCGCCGTGGTCAATCGTGACGCTACCGCCCTTGCCATGCTCGCCGCCCACGTGGTTTCCCGTGTAGAGCTGCATGCCCGGCAGGTCGGTCGCCACGTCCATGACGATGCCGGTCTTGTCGCCCCGCACGCGCGCCGCGTGGCGCAGGGCGCCAACAAAGCCCTCGTCAGACGGCTGGGGCGTGCCGGGGCGCAAGGCGTAGTTGTGGTCGTAACCACCCGCGGCCTCGATCGCCGGGTCTCCCGAGGCAAGCCCCAGGCCAAGCGCCTTGGGCTCGCGCAGGTCGAACGGAGTGCCGTCAACGGCAACGAGCTTGCCCGTGGGGATGAGGTTCTCGTCCACGGCGGTCACGGCTTCCGCGTCAATTTGGGCAACGTGCCCCGCCACCGTGCCCGAGGCATAGCCGTTGAGGTTGAAGTAGCTGTGGTTCGTCATGTTGACGACGGTGCAGGCGCTGGGCAGCACCTCGTACGTGATGGCGAGGGCTCCATCGTTCGTGAGCTCGTAGGTGAGCGTGGTCTCGCACGCGCCCGGGAATCCCTGGTCTCCGTCTGGGCTCGAGAGGTGCAGGCGGATGTGCGAGCCCCTCTCGTCCCGCTCGGCCTCGAGGACGTCCCACCTGCGGAGACGCCAGCGTGCAGATCCGCTGTGCAGGTTGTTGACCTCGTGGTCGTTGCGCTCGAGCTCGTAGCGCTGGCCATCGAGCACAAAGCTTGCGCCGCCAATGCGGTTGGCGTAGCGGCCGATGGGCGCCCCGAGGTTGGGCTTGTTCACGGCGTATCCCGCCGCGTCGTCGTAGCCAAGCTCCACGTCAATGGTCGCGCCGTTCTTGTCGGGCACGCCTAGGGACACGATGCATCCGCCGAGGTCCGTGATGCCGGCGCTCATGCCCCTGTCGTTCTCGAGCAGGTAGAGCGAGAAATGCTCGCCGCCCTGAGTGGTGCCAAAGTCCCGCGCCTCGATGCTGCCCATGCGCTTGCCTCCATTGCTTGGATAAACGTTCACCTAACGGCTGCCTCCATTGTTTCACAACTGCGCCGATGCGTTTTCCATCACGAAATTGGCCGTTTCAGTTGCGTTTTCCATCACGAAAATGGGCAAATCAGATGCGTTTTCCAACATCGGTGTGCGTGCCGACGCGCCCATCCTGCATGTCCCGGATGGCCGCTACAATCGAAGAGACGCTTTGAAGACGAAAGGGCTCGAATGCTTCGAGAAGACCTCGCAACCTGGCACTGCGGAAAGCACAACATCTCCCTGGCGCGCCCGCGCATCATGGGCGTGCTCAACGTGACGCCCGACTCGTTCTCGGACGGCGGCGCCCATGCCGATACGGACGCGGCAATCGAGTGGGGCCTCAAGCTCCTCGATGACGGAGCGGACATCATCGACGTTGGGGGAGAGTCGACCCGTCCGGGCTTCCGCCCCGTCTCTCCTGACGAGGAGGCCAAGCGCGTCATTCCCGTCATCAGGGCGCTTGTCGATGCCGGCGCGGTGGTCTCGATTGACACCCGCCACCCCGAGGTTGCGCGCCTTGCCGTGAAGCTGGGCGCCTCCATCGTGAACGACGTCACGGGCTTCACGAACCCCGAGATGGTCCGCGTCGCCGTGGAGAGCGACTGCGGATGCGTCGTCATGCATGCCGGCGAGGTCTCCGGCCGAACAGCGCGTCGCTCCGTGACGCTCGACTCCTCGGCCGCCGCCCGCGCCGCGGCCGCTCATGCCAAGGATGCCGCTCCCGCAAAGGATGCCGACGAGCCCGAGAAGCCCGCCGAGCCCTCGTCCGCCGACGTCGCCGACGCCGCTGCGGCGGAGCGTCTTGATGAGGTCATGCGTCGCAGCGCCCGCGGGGTCACGAGCCCCACGGTGACGCTTGCCGGTGGCAACCGCCGCTTCACGCTGCCCGAGTCGGCGCCCATCATGCGCCACGTCATGGGCTTTCTTGGCGACCAGGCCCGCGAGCTCATGCGCGCCGGCGTCTCCCGCGAGCGCATCTGCATCGATCCGGGCCCCGGCTTTGGCAAGCTCGCCGACGAGGACGTCGTCATCCAGCGCGCCAACGCAAAGATGGCGTCCATGGGATATCCCGTGATGTGCGCCGTCTCGCGCAAGCGCTTCGTGGGCGCCGTGTCCGGCGTCACGGATGCCGCCGCACGTGACGCCGCCACGGCGGGCGTGTGCATCGCGGCCGTCGAGTCTGGCGTGCGCCTGCTGCGCGTCCATGACGTCGCCGGCGTTGCCCAGGCGCTCAACTCCTATTGGTCCGTGGCCCACCCAGACCCGCGCCGCGCCTTCGTGGCCCTCGGCTCCAACGTGGGCGATCGCCTCGAGTACCTCAAGCGCGCCGCCGCGCTCATCAACGCCATACCGCTCACGTGCGTCACGGCCGTGAGCCGTGCTTACGAGACCGACCCGGCCTATGGCATCGCGATGCCCGTCGCCAATGCCGTGGCCGAGATTCGCACCGAGCTGGCGCCGCTCGTCCTTATCGATGCCCTTCTCGACGTCGAGAAGAAGCTTGGTCGCACGCGCCCTGCCGGCCAGGAGGGCCATGGGCCCCGCACCATCGACTGCGATCTGCTCTGGATGGAGGGCGAGTCCCATGCTGGTCGCAAGCTGGCGCTTCCGCACCCGCGCCTTGGCGAGCGGGACTTCGTGATCATCCCGATGGAGGACCTCATGCACGATCCCGAGCGCTTCCTTGCGCATGCCGGCATCTCCGTGCTGCCGCGCGAGCAGCGCGTTGGCCTTGTCCGCGCCGATCTGGGGGAGCTCGCATGGGAGTAGCCGAGGAACTCGTCGAGAAGGCACGAGCCGGTGCGCCTGCGGGCGAGTGCGCCGTCGCGGCCGAGGGTGACGAGCTGGAGCTCGCCGTGGTGCTTCGCCCGTCCGTGCCGATGAGCCACTACATGGGGATACGCCCCGTCTGCGCCTTGGGTGCGCTCGATGGGCTGCGGCCTCTGCGCTCCGATCTTGCGCTCGCCTGGCCTGGCGACGTGGTGGTGCCCGGCGAGGACGGGCATGCGGAGCGCGTGGTCTGCTCGCTCGATGTCCATGCGGGAACGGGCGAGGCGGGCATGTTCGTGGTCTGCTCGGCCAACGTCTCGCTTGACTGGTGTGAGGGCGCCTCGGCCGACGCGCTGACGCACGGCGTCTGCTCGGCAGTCGTCTCGCGCGTCGATGCCTGGGCGGCAGACGTCGCCGCCGGCCGCGGCGCCGCCGGTCCGGTGGCTCCCGTGCTGTCAGACTACTTCGATGCCCTGGCGCTCATGGGCCACGAGGCGGACGTCGTCTATCCCAACGGCCGCGTGGCCGCGAGGGGAACGCTCACGGCCGTCGATGTCTGGGGCCGCGCCACGGTGCGCCTGGCCGATGGTCGCGAGCTCGTGATTTCTCCCGAGCAGGCGAGTCTTCGCTGACCCGCAAAAGGGACGGTCCCTTTTGCGGGTTTTCCGCGCAAGCCTAGCGTGCCTGCCAGATGCGCCAGATGCCGCGCAGCGTGAGGTCGACGTCGATGGCGTCGAACACGTCCGTTGCCTGGCCGATGACGCGCGAGAGCCCGCCCGTCGCGATGACGGGGCAGTGCTCGAGCTCGTCCGTGCCCTCCTCGGCCGCAAGCTGGGACTTTATGCGCGCCACGAGCCCCTCGGCCTGTGCGGCCACGCCCAGCACGAGACCGGCCTGCAACGCGTGCTCCGTCGTGTCGCCGATAGCGGCGGGTGGAACCTCGATGGGAATGCTCGCGAGCTTGGCGGCCTTCTCGAACAGGGCGGCCGCAGACAGCATGAGCCCCGGGGCGATGCATCCGCCGCGGTAGCGTCCCCGTCCGTCCACGACGTCGATGTTGGTCGCCGTGCCAAAGTCCACGACGATGGCGGGCGAGCCGTACGTCGCTCGCGCCTCCACCGCGTCGGCGATGCGGTCGGCGCCAATCTGGGTGGGGTAGGGCATGGCGATCTCGATGCCACGCACCTTGGCGGCGCCCACGATGAAGGGCTCCTCGCCCAGCGCATGCCTAAGCGCGGCGCACCACATGTCCGTGAGCACGGGGACAACGCTGGCCACGGCCGCCGCCTCGATGCCTGCGAGCGCAATCCCGTCAAGCGCGAGAAACGAGCGAAGCGCGGCGTCGAGTTCGTCTGACGTGTCGAGCCGGTCCGTCTTGAGCCTCCAGCGGCGGCCAACCACACCGTCCTCAAGGATGCCAATCGTCGTCTGGCTGTTGCCGACGTCAATCGCGAGGAACATGACGACTCCAATGCTCGATGGTGATGCCGTGAACGCAGCCACAAATGCAGGGTAAACGGCAGAAAATTCGTGACAGTCCTACCTCGACCATGCTACCATTCAAAAGCTTGTTCGCTCTGGTCGGAACCAGAGCATCCCTGACGCATGCGCCGGGGAGCATCCAGAGCCTGGTCGGAACCAGGCACGAAGCAAGAAGGAGTCCTGCTATGAAGAATGGTATCCACCCGAATTACGTCGAGTGCAACGTCCGTTGCAGCTGCGGCAACACCTGGGTCACCCGTTCGACCGTCTCTTCCATGACGGTTGACCTGTGCGACAAGTGCCACCCGTTCTACACCGGCCAGCAGAAGCTCGTCGACACCGGTGGACGCGTCCAGCGCTTCGCTGACAAGTTCGGTGGCGCCGCTGCCGCCCAGCTCGAGAAGGCTGCTGCCGCCAAGGCCGCCCGTGAGGCCAAGGCTGCCGAGCTCGCCGCCGCCAAGAAGGCCGAGCGCGAGGCCAAGGCCGCCGCTAAGGCCAAGCGTGCCGCCGAGTACGAGGCCAAGGCCGCTGCCGAGGCCGCCAAGGCTGCCGCTGAGGCTCCTGCCGAGGAGGCCACCGAGGCTCCCGCCGAGGCCGCCGAGACCGAGGCCACTGCCGAGTAGCACTCGCCCATAGCAAGCGAAGGGCCCGCGACGTCACGTGCGTCGCGGGCCCTTTCTTGTGGCGCGGGATGGGGTGCCACCGTCTTGGCTCGTTGATTACACGAGCTTGAAGCGCGGCTCCTCGCCCTTGTCCTCATCGGCATCATCGCCGGGGACCTCGGTCTGCATCTGGGCGCGCATCTCGGCCACGCGCCGGGCGGCCTGCTCGGCCGTCTCGTGCTCCTCGGCAAACGAAGCGTCGCGGATGACGGACTCGAGCGCGCGGCGGCGCCTGGCGAAGGCCATCATGTCCTCGTAGTCGCCGTGCTTGCGCGTCTCCTCGATGAGGGCCTTGGCGTCCTTGGGCGACATCCCCAGGATGCCGGGGAGCTCCGTCTCATCCACGTAGATGGCGTACTCGTCCACGATGGCGTCAAGCGCGGCGTCCTGCTCGGCAAGCGCCTGGGCCTCCTCGCTGACGGCGTGCTCGAAGTCGTGCTCGCTCATGCCGGACGCGGCGAGCAGCTGCGCCAGGTCGACGCCGTTCTGCATGGCCTGCATCTCGAAGCCCTGGCGAACGGTGTCGCGGGCACGCTCGATGCTCTCCGCGGGAATGCGCTGCTCCACGCGGCGGGCGAGCTCCTCGGCGCACAGCCCCGCCTTCGTGGACTCCACGTAGCGCGCGTTGATCTGCTCGAGCTCCTCGCGCACGGCCTGCTGGAGCTCGGCGAGCGTGTTGATGCCCTCGACGTTCTCGGCGATCCAGGCGTCCGTGGGCAGGTCGTCATCGTTCCAACCGCGCTCGGCCACGATGCCGGCGATGCCGTAGCCAACCTCCTCGTCCGTGAGGTGGGGGACGGTGAGCGTGACCTCGACAGGCTCGTAGGAGCTCAGCGTGTAGTGGTAGTGGCCGTCGATGAACAGCGGCTCGGGCTTGTTGGGCATGGGTCCTCCTGATGGGCGGGCGTGATGGTGGGTCTGCTTTGCGGCTGGCCCCGTGCGTAGTAGGGTACCCATAAGCATACGGGAGATGCCGCGGCCGCGCGCATCAATGACGCAACCACAGGAGACGCATGAAGAAGCGCAACGACGGCATTGCCGAGGAGGGCGAGCTCTTCGCCACGCACATTGGCGGCTCCGCCCTTCCCGAGGGCGTCATGATGCGAGGAAAGCTCAGCTGGGCCGCGGCGGTGCGCGAGCCAAGCGGCCGCATCTATGTTGAGGAACATGAGCTGGCGCCGGCCGACGAGAAGCCTGCCTGGCAGCGTCTGCCCGTCATTCGCGGTTGCGTGTCGTTCGTGGAGTCGATGGTGCTCTCGTACAAGGCGATGCGCGTGGCGAGCGATCACGCCTATGACGAGGAGGGCGAGACATACGCGAGCCTGCTGGCTGCCGGGCGCGTGCAACGTGCGGCCGCGGGCGATGCTGCCGAGAACGGCGACGCGCCTGTGGGCGCGGTGGACGTGGATGCGGGTGTCGCCGCGGCCGCCGGCGAGCCCGCCGAGCCCGAGCCCATGCCTGCCGCGGCGTTTGGCCTGTCGATGGCGCTTGGCCTCGTCCTTGGGGTGGTGCTCTTCATGGCGATTCCCGTGGGCGTAGCAAACCTGCTGGTGGGAGACTATACGCCTGCGAACGCGATGCGGTGGAACCTCGTTGAGGCACTGCTGCGCATCGTGATCTTCGTGGCCTACATATGGGCGGTTGGCCTCGTGCCCGACATGCGCCGCGTGTTTGGCTATCACGGCGCCGAGCACCTCACGATCCACTGCTTCGAGCATGGGCTGCCACTCACGCCGGAGAACGCGTCGCGGTTCAGCCGCCTGCACGTGAGGTGCGGCACGGCGTTTCTCATCATGACGATGATCGTGGCCATTCTCGTGAACACGCTTGTCCCGGTGGCGAGCTGGGCGGACGCGCTGGGCCTCGTGGCCCTTGGTCGTGCGGCGTTCGTGCTGGTGAGCCGCCTTGTGCTGCTGCCGCTCGTGGCGGGCGTCTCGTATGAGGTCACGGTGAAGTGGGCGGGCTCGCATCCCGACCTGTGGCTCGTGAGGCTCGTGCTGTGGCCGGGACTTCAGATGCAGCGCCTCACGACGCGCGTTCCCGACCACGATATGCTCGAGTGCGCCATCGCCGCCATGCAGCGCGTCTACGCCACCGAGCAGGTCGCCGGCCTGGAGTAGACGGCAGCCTTGCGGGCGTCTCGCGGCCCCGCGTCCTCGCGAGCGCTGCAAATCGGTCACTAATCGCCCCCGACGGCCGCCTATAGTGACCGATTTGCAGCGCTCGGCGTTTCTGCTGCCGAGAAGGCCCCCAACCGTGGCGTCTCGCCGTCTGTACACGATAATCTGCAAAATCGTGTACATCGTGTACACGAAAAAGCACAAAAACGTGTACATCGTGTACACGAAAAAGCACAAAAACGTGTACAGCCTGTACATGAAAAAGCATAAAATCGTGTACACGACACCACTCGGGTTGGAGCAAACCATGACAATCCCAACGCCGCGAACGCTTAAGCGCAAGTTCTCGGAGAGGATAGAGGACTGGTTCCATACGGACGCCATTCATCCGCTTCTCGTGATGGGTGCAAGGCGTACGGGCAAGACCTACCTGATCAACCAGATGGGGCGTCAGCTTGCCGGAGACCAGTTTGTCTCCCTCGACTTCCAGACCGATCTTGCCGCCGTCGAGCGCATCTTTGGTGGCCCCACGGATGACGTTGATGGGATCGTCAAGCATCTTGCCGAATACAAGGGCGTCGAGAACCTCGACCCATCCCGCGCGCTCCTCTTCTTCGATGAGGTTCAGCTTGACGAGCGCGCGCTCAACTCCCTGCGCTTCTTTGCTGGGTCACGCTGGCGTGTCATTGCAAGTGGCAGTCTCCTTGGCGTCACGACACGTCAACGCAAGCTGCCGTTTCCCTCCGGCGTTCGCCAGGCGACGCTTCTCCCCATGGACTTCGAGGAGTTTCTCTGGGCCATGGGAGAGGAGGCGATGGCACGTGCAATTCGCGAGCACGCCACGTCCCTTGAGCCTTACATGCTCCATGACCGGGCGCTCGACCTCTATCACCGTTATCTCATCGTTGGCGGTATGCCGCTCCCTGTCCGTCAATATCGAGATACCCAGTCCCTCGAGGCGGCGTTCGAGGAGCTCGCGGAGATCGAGTCTACCTACGTTGCCGACATGACTGATGTCGAGAACGGAATCAGCGGAATCTCGGCCAAGAGAATCTGGGACAGCCTGCCCAAGCAGCTCCTGCGCTCGTCCACCAAGAAGTTCAAGTACTCCGAGGTCGTGCGGGGCGGACGCCGTGCTCGTCTCTTGGAGCCCCTTGAGTGGCTCGCCGCGGCGGGAATCGTGAACATCAACGACCTCACGCGGGATTCCCAGGCGCCGCTTGCTCCCTACAACGACGAGGAGGGCAGCTTCTTCAAGGTCTACGTTGCGGACACGGGCGTGATGTTCAGCAAGTTCGGGATTGCCCCAGGTCTGTTCCTGAATCCTGAGCTCCAGGCATCGCTCTCGTCGGACTTCAGGGGAGCTCTGGCCGAGAATTACGCGATGCAGGCGCTTAAGGCGGCTGGTCTCAAGACCTTCTACTGGATGCCCGAGGAAAACGCCCAGCGAGGGGAGATCGACTTCATCTATCAGACGAAGATGGCCGAGGTTATTCCCGTTGAAGTGAAGTCTGCTCGCAACGTGAGTGCCAAGACGCTCTCCCGCTTCATGAGGGAGAGCCGCGCACCGTTTGGCGTGCGGCTCTCCGAAAATGAGTTTGGTTGTACCAAGCTCGAGAATGGTGCCGAGTTTAGAAGTCTGCCTCTCTACGCAGCGTTCTGCATGGATGGGATGAAATAGGGGTCGTCTCAACACGCCATTCCTCGCGAGCGCTGCAAATCGGTCACTAATCGCCCCCGACGGCCGCCCATAGTGACCGATTTGCAGCGCTCGATGATTCTGTTGCCGAGAAGGCCCTCGTGCAGAGGTCGTGCCCGATTCTGCCGCCGACGCGCACCTCGCCCGTCTCGGGGTATGATACGTGCGCCTATGCGAAAGGGGACCGCACCATGTATCTGAGGAACGACAAGCTCTAGCTACCTTGCCGCCAACGACGCTGCCACAACGCAGCGCCCTCCTCGTCCCCATCGTTTTGCGCGGCCGCCGCATGCTCGCCGGCCGCATATCACAAGGAGTCCCCATGCGAGACAAGCTCGAAAAACTCATCTACGCCTACGAGGAGCTCGAGAAGAAGCTCTCCGACCCGGCCGTTGCCAGCGACATCAAGGAGTTCACGCGCCTCAACAAGGAGTACGCGCACCAGACCGACCTCGTGAACGCCGCGCGCGAGTACCTCTCCGCGCTCGACGACATCGAGGCCGCCAAGGAGATGCTCCACGAGGCGTCCGACGCCGAGGAGAAGGAGCTGCTCCAGGCCGACATCGCCGAGAACGAGGAGAAGCTTCCCCAGCTCGAGGAAGACATCAAGTTCATGCTCATCCCGGCCGACCCGGCGGACGAGAAGGACACCATCGTCGAGATCCGCGCCGGCGTGGGTGGCGACGAGGCCGGCATCTTCGCGGGCGACCTGTTCAAGATGTACGAGCGCTTCATCTCCTCGAAGGGCTGGAAGTCCGAGGTCCTCTCGAGCAGCCCGTCCGATTCCGGCGGCTTCAAGACCATCGAGTTCAAGGTCACGGGCGACCGCGTCTACTCCGTCATGAAGTACGAGAGCGGCGTCCACCGCGTCCAGCGCATCCCCAAGACCGAGAGCCAGGGCCGCATCCAGACCTCCACGGCTACGGTCGCCGTGCTGCCCGAGGCCGATGAGATCGACATCCAGATCGACCCCACCGACCTGCGCATCGACACGTACTGCGCCTCTGGCCCCGGCGGCCAGTGCGTCAACACGACGTACTCCGCCGTGCGCATCACGCACCTTCCCACGAACACCGTCGTGCAGTCGCAGGACCAGCGCTCGCAGATCCAGAACCGTGAGGTCTGCATGCAGATGCTGCGCGCCCGCCTCTACGAGAAGGAGCTCGAGCGCCAGCAGGCCGAGCTTGGCGCCGAGCGTCAGAGCCAGATCGGCCACGGCAACCGTTCCGAGAAGATCCGCACGTACAACCAGCCGCAGGACCGCGTGACCGACCACCGTATCGGCTTCAACAGCACGTACAACTCCGTGCTGCTCGGCGATGGCCTTGCCTCCGTCATCGACGCCCTTGCCGCGGCCGACCGTGCCGAGAAGCTCGCCCAGCAGGTGTAATTTCCGCCAATAGAAAGCAGGGGCCGGCAAGGGGACAGTCCCTTTTGCCGGCCCTTTCTTGTGGGGCTCTCTATGCGTCCAGATGCGTGCGATGGTCCTGGTAGTTCGCGAGATACCCGGCGAACTCCGCCGAGGTGTCCGAGTTGCCCGTGCGCCACGCCTTGTGGTCGATGATGGCGCTCGGCTCGCCGCCCTGTTCGGCGCACCAGGCGTCGATGTAGGCGATAAGCCCGTCGAGTGCCTCGAGCTGTGCCTGTGGGTAGTCGCTCTCGCCGCCAACGTGAACCATCTCGATGCCTATCGAGTACGAGTTCATCCCGTAATCCGGGCACGACGAGCCGATGGGCGTCGTGCCGCGCTTGTCGTCCCGGCTCTCGTCCGTGACGCCGTACAGCTCGTTGTGCCCGGCGTCTCCGTACCCGGCGTGATGGGCAATCTGGTCCACGGGCACGCACTGCGCAATGTGGCCGTCCTTGCCCACGACGAACTGTGCCGCAACGAGGTTCCCGTTACCAACCCAGTAGCTCACGATGCCCTCGGGCTCGCCGTCGCCCTCCGTGTCGTGCAGCACGATGTAGCGCTGGTACTCGACGCCCTTGGGCCCGTGCGACAGCTCGTCGTGAAAGTCGCTTGCCACGTCAAGGCGTGCGAGAAGCTCATCGGCCGAAGGACCGGCTGGCGTGGACGAGTTGACAGCCTGCGCCTCGTCCTTCTCGGATTCCGCACTTGCGGGTGCCGTCTGCATCGCTTGCGCGCCCGGTTGCCGTTTTGTTGCCAGCGCCGCGACCACGCCGCCAATCCCGGCGAGGGCGGCACCGCCGATGATGCCGATGGCAGCCCGGCGCGTTACGGGTTGCGATCGCTTGTTGGAGCTGGGCATGGCGAGTCCTTACAGGTGGCTCGAGCCCAGGCTCTGCTCCACGCTCTTAATCGCCTCGGCGTTTGAGCGCTCCACGGAGCTCAGCTGCACGCTGTCGTCGAATTCGTCGGGCGAGTAGGTGGGCGTGTACCAGGGCTTTGCGTTGAAGTAGGCCTGCAGCGTCTGGTCCCTGAACATGCGGCCGCGGCGGGCGTAGATCTCGTTTCTTGCGTACCAGAGCTCGTCCACGGATAGGTTCATGCCCCTGATGTCATCGGCCGAGTAGCTTACGGTGTCGCTGTCGGGGATGACGTAATCGCTGCTTGCGCCTCGCGGGGCGGGCGTGGATGCGGTTGCCGGCGTGCTCGTGGTGGCGGGCTCGGATGTGGCCGCGGGCTCCGACGTGGTAGCGGGCTCGGAGGTGGCGCTCTGCTCCGTGGCGGCCTCCTCGCTCGTGGCTGCCTGCGCCGGTGCCGTCTGCTTGCTGCCGAACAGACTCATCGGGTCGAGAAGAATGAATGCCACGGCTGCCGCAGCCACGACGATGATGGCGACGACGGCCGCGATGATGGCCCCGCGGCTTGCCCCACCCTTGCTGGGCGCCTCTTGATAGGCAGGCTGCTGGGGAACGCTCTGGTAGATGGGCTGTTGAGGGGCCGGCTGGTATTGCGTGGGCTGCGGTGCCTGGTACTGCGTGGCCTGCTCGGGCGCCTTCGGAGCAACCCGCGTGGGCTGGCCGGTCATGACGCGCGTCTCGTTTGCGACGGGCATGACGGTCGTCTCGTCCGTTCCCTCGATGCGCGATCCGCACTTTGTGCAGAACTTCGATCCATCCGGGAGCTGGGCTCCGCATTTCGTGCAGAACATACACGTCCTCCTCTGCGTCCTTCAATTACACAGGTTGAATTGTAAGGCTGAGAGCCGATGGCGAACGCCGCTCTGCCGGCTCGCCCGCTACTATGTGTGGGAGCAAGATGCGCCGCGCCCGTGGCGCGCAACTTCCGGAGGCCCCATGGCAGAAGAGAACGTCTGGACGATAAACCGCTGTCTCACCTGGACGCGTGACTACCTCGCGCGCAAGGGGGACGAGCACGCGCGCCTCTCGGCCGAGTGGCTGCTGAGCGCCGCGACGGGCAAGGGCCGCACGGGTCTCTACATGGCCTTCGACGAGCCGCTCTCTCCGGACGAGCTCTCCCGCATGCACGGCTTCATCGAACGTCGCGCCAAGGGCGAGCCGCTCCAGTACATCACGGGCAAGACGAGCTTCCGCTTCATCGAAGTCGCCTGCGCCCCGGGCGTGCTCATCCCGCGCCCCGAGACGGAGCTTCTCGTGGACGCCGCCCTCGAGGGCATCGACGCCGCAAGTGCGATGAACCCCGTCCGCGTGCTCGAGGTTGGCTGCGGCACGGGCTGCGTGAGCTGCGCCATCGCCAGCGAGCGCCCGGGCACTCTCGTGACGGCAACGGACATCTCGCCCACCGCCGCCGCCCTTGCGCGCGAGAATCGCGACGCGCTTGGCCTCGCCAGCTCCGTCGACATCATCGAGTGCGACCTTGTCTCGGGCGTCTCTCCCGAGCTCATGGGGACGTTTGCCGTGCTCGTCTCGAACCCTCCCTACATCCCGGACGACGTCATGCGCAAGCTGCCCGATGAGGTCGCCAACTTCGAGCCTGAGCTCGCCCTCGCGGGCGGCGCGGACGGCCTCGACGTGTACCGTCGCCTGCTCGACGCGGCGCCCCGCGCGCTCGTCCCCGGCGGCATGCTCGCCGTCGAGCTGCACGAGGACGCGCTCGACGCCGCGGCAGACCTCGCGCGCGAGCAGGGCTGCTGGAAGTCGATTGAGATTCGCCGTGACCTTACGGGCCGCACACGCTTTATCGTTGCGCGTCTCGCCGGGGAACTGCCTGCTGCCGCGCCCGTCCACGAGCCCGAGGGGCGCATCGTCCCCTGCAACCAGGACGAGCCGTCGTCCGAGGTCATCGCCGACGCGGCCTCCGTGCTGCGCGCCGGCGGCGTCGTCGTGATGCCCACGGACTCCGTCTACGGCATCGGCGCCGCGGCGACCCCGGACAATCCCGGCCACCGCCGAATCTTCGACATCAAGCGCCGCGACCTCGCACAGACGCTGCCGCTTCTCGTCTCCGACGCCTCCGAGCTCGACCGTCTCGCGGTCGATGTGCCCGCGTGGGCGCACACGCTCGCGGAGCGCCTGTGGCCCGGCGCCCTCACGCTCGTCGTTCACGCGAGCGAGGCCGTCCCGCGCGAGTTCCAGCGCGAGAACGGCACCGTTGCCCTGCGCGTTCCCAACTCCGCACTCGTCCGCGAGCTTGCCCGCGAGGTGGGGCCGCTTGCCGTGACGAGCGCCAACACGCACGGCATGCCCGCGCCCGCGACCTCCGATGACATCGAGCGCCGCATCGCAGATGCTGCCGACCTCACGCTTGCGGCCGGCCCCACGCCCGCCGGCGCCGCGTCGACCATCGTCGACACCACCACGGGCGAGCCGCGCATCGTGCGCCAGGGTCCCATTCCCGAAGAAGTCATCGCCACGCTCGCCCACTAGCCGCCGCGAGCCGAGTGGCCCGACGCGAGCCGAGCTCCCCGCCAACGCCCGTCGCCCCCATCCCTTGGCAGACGCCCAGCCGCCCGCCGAGAGCCTCGCCCCGTCGCCGCTCCCGCTTCCTACACTGGTGCGAAGCGACGGATGGGAGGCACGCATGGCAACGATCATGGACAGCGTCATGAGCTCGGCCAAGGACGACGCGATGGGAGCGCGGGAGGCGCCGGAGGGCTGCATCATGGCCCTCGATGCCGGCACGACGAGCGTTCGTGCCATTCTCTTTGACGAGTACGGCCGCAAGGTCGCCGTGGCGCAGCGCCCGCTCACCATGCACTACCCACATCCCGGGTGGGTTGAGCAGGACCCGGTCGAGATTCTCTCGGCGCAGGTGGCCTGCATGATCGAGGTCCAGTTCAAGAGCGGCATCCACTCGGACCGCATCCACGCCATCGGCATCACCAACCAGCGTGAGACGGTCATCGTGTGGGACCGCCAGACCGGTCAGCCCATCTACGACGCGGTCGTCTGGCAGTGCCGCCGCACGGCCGACGCCGTCGCCGAAATCGTCGAGGACGGCTACGGCGATCTCATCCGCGAGCGGACGGGCCTCGTGCCCGACGCGTACTTCTCGGCCACGAAGATCGCCTGGATCCTTGACAACGTCGAGGGTGCCCGAGAGATGGCAAACGCCGGCGAACTCATGTGCGGCACGGTCGACACGTGGCTCATCTACAACCTCACGCGTGGCGAGGTGCACGCCACGGACTACACGAACGCGAGCCGCACCATGCTCTTCGACATCCATCGGCTCGACTGGGACGACGACCTGTGCGAGATATTCCGCGTGCCGCGCTCCATGCTTCCCGAGGCCAGGCCATCGTCGGGCTCCTTTGGCGAGGTGAGCCCCGACATCATGCGCAACCACCCGCGCATCACGGGCGTGGCGGGAGACCAGCAGGCCTCCTTGTTCGGCCACTGCTGCTTTGCGCCGGGAAGCGTCAAGAACACGTACGGCACCGGCTGCTTCATGCTCATGAACCTGGGGCCCAAGCCCGTCATGTCGAGCAACGGCCTCGTCACCACCATCGGCATTGCCGAGGGCGGGCGAGTGGACTACGCGCTCGAGGGCTCCGTCTTCCAGGCCGGCTCGGTCATCCAGTGGCTGCGCGACGGCCTGCGACTCATCGATGACGCGGCCCAGACCGCAAAGATCGCGAGCTCGGTGCCAGACACGGACGGCTGCTACGTGGTCCCCGCCTTCACGGGCCTGGGCGCGCCCTGGTGGCGCTCGGACGCGCGTGGCGTCATCGCCGGCATCACGCGCGGTACCGACCGCGCCCGTCTCGTCCGCGCCGCCTGCGAGTCCATGGCCTACCAGACCTACGACGTCCTCAAGGCCATGGAGGCGGACTCTGGCAGGAGCCTCTCCTCGCTCAACGTCGACGGCGGGGCGGCCAACAACCCCTTCATCATGCAGTTCCAGGCAGACCTTCTCGGCATGGACGTCGTTCGGGCGGCGTCGGCCGAGACCACGGCGCTGGGCGCGGCGTACCTGGCAGGCCTTGCCTGCGGCTTCTGGGCAGACAGGGACGAGCTCGCCGGTCTTGCGGAGGACGAGAAGACCTACGCGCCCGGCATGAGCCCCGAGCACGCCGCCGCGCTTCTCGAGGGCTGGCACGAGGCCGTGCGTCGCACGCTTGCGTAGGCGTCTGTCCGGCATTTTCTCGCGCTTCTGCCAGGCCGCGTCACCGGTGCGCGGCTGCCGTGCTCCGTGGTACGCTTCTGCCGTCTGATTCGCTTATAGCAAAGGAGCTCCCATGCGCATTGTCGTCGCCTCCGATCACGCCGGCTTCTGCCAGAAGGACGTCATCTGCGACTTCGTCCGCGGCCTTGGCCACGAGGTCGAGGACCTCGGCCCCGAGACGGCCGATCGTGTCGACTACCCCGACTTCGCCGACAAGGTTGCCCGTCGCGTGTCCGAGGGGACGGCCGACCGCGGCATCCTCATCTGCGGCACGGGCATCGGCATGGCCATGACGGCCGACAAGGTCCCCGGCGTCCGCGCCACCGTGGTCCAGACGAACAAGTTCGCCGAGCTGTGCCGCGAGCACAACGACTGCAACGTCATCTGCCTGTCTGGCCGCTTCACGGCCCCGATGGACAACTGCGAGTTCGTGAAGACGTTCCTCACCACCGAGTTCGGCGGTGGCCGCCACACGCAGCGCGTCGCCAAGATCATGGCCGAGGACGAGCGCAAGTAGTTGCGTCAGGCGAGGAGGCCCTCGCCAACCATGAAATGCCGGGGCCGCTGCCGCAGGTGGCGGCCCCACTCGTAAAGGAGCGCCAGATGGCTAACGCCGACACCCTCAACCTCACGCCCGAGCAGGCCGCTCGCCTTACGGTCATCGACCACCCGCTCGTCCAGCACAAGCTCTCGATCATGCGAGACGAGCAGACCGGCACGAAGCAGTTCCGCGACCTGGTCCGCGAGCTCGCGCTGTTCGAGGGCTACGAGGCCACGCGTGACTTCGAGCTCGAGCCGGTGCAGGTCAAGACGCCCCTCGAGGAGTGCACCTGCCAGCGTCTCGCCGGCAAGAAGGTTGCCATCGTTCCTATCCTCCGCGCCGGCCTCGGCATGGTCGACGGCGTCCTCGACCTCATCCCCGCCGCCCGCGTGGGCCACGTGGGCATGGAGCGAGACCCCGAGACCCACGAGCCGCACGAGTACTACTGCAAGCTCCCGCCCGACGTGGAGCAGCGCACCTGCCTCATCGTCGACCCGATGCTTGCCACCGGCGGCTCTGCCACCGCGGCCATCCAGTACCTTCGTGATGCCGGCGTCCGCGACATCCGCCTGCTCGTGCTCGTGGCGGCGCCCGAGGGCGTGCGTGCCGTGCTCGAGTACGACCGCGACGTTCGCCTGTATACGTGCGCGCTTGACCGCGAGCTCAACGACCACGCCTACATCCTGCCCGGCCTCGGCGACGCCGGCGACCGCATCTTTGGCACGAGATAGCATGGCCGCGCAAATCCTGTTGGGCGTCGTCCTCGGCCTTGTCGGGGCGGCGCCCTTCGCCATGGTTCTCCTTCGCTCGGCGTCTCGCGGCCCCAAGGGGCCTGGCGTGCGCAGTGGCCTCGTGTGCGTCGTGGCCTCCGCGCTCGTCGTGCTCGTGGGCATGGCCCTCGTGCATCGCCTGTGGGCAGAGGCGTTCGTGACCGCGTCCGTGTCGGCGGTGCTCGCCATGCTCGTGACGGTCACGGCGCTCGTCGTGGCAACGTGGCGGCGCCTTCCTTAGCGCCGTCCCAAAGGGAACGTAACCCCTTGGGACGCCAGCGATGCCTCTTTTGGGCGGTTGAACTCGCCATCAAGAGCAAATCCGTAGGCGTAGTAAAATTTTCGGCGACCGCTCTCAGATGCTGTAGCTCGAACTTTACAGGTTATGGAAATAAACAGGTCAAAGACATAGAAAAGTTTTGGTACACCTCGAATGCGGAAGTGCTAGTATCGCCATTCGGATTTAGAAGAAGGGTGCAAATTCCGGCCGGACTAGCGCCCTTGAACTCGGGGTAGAAACCTCCCACAAGGGGTAGAATCCCTGACGCTGCACCAGGCGTGTCGCACCCGGTGCAGAAACGAGCGACCGATCCCCGGTCGCTGCGGGGCAAGCGAAAGGACGATGCATGTCTCCACTAGACAAGCTCCCCGAGGAGATTGACGCTCTTCTCGACAGCTTCATGTCCCACGCCATCGTGGGCAACACCACGGTTGGCCTCACCACGTACACGTTCTGGCTGGCCGTCGCGCTCATCCTGATGCTCGTCGTGCTCTTCGCGTTCAAGAAGAAGCAGTCTGCGAGCCTCGTGCCGCAGGGCCTGTTCGTGAATGGCGTCGAGTTCGTCGTCGAGTTCGTGCGCGATGACATGGTGAAGTCCATCGTGGGCGAGAAGACCTGGAAGAAGCACTTCCCGTTCCTCGCCGCGCTGTTCTTCTTCATCTGCGCCAACTCCATCATCGGCGTCATCCCTGGCTGCCACCCCGGCACCGGCACCATCGGCGTCACGGCGGCGCTCGCCCTGTGCTCGTTCATCTACTTCATCGTCGTGGGCTGCAAGCGCCTGGGCGTCATCGGCTACATCAAGAGCCTCGCGCCCGAGGGCGTCGCGTTCCCCATCAACATCCTCGTGTGGGTCATCGAGCTGTTCTCGACGTTCCTGCGCCTCATCACGCTCGCCGTCCGACTCTTCTGCAACATGTTCGCCGGCCACGTGGTCATGGGCGCCTTCGCCATCCTCGCGTCGCTGTTCTTCGAGCCGCTGCTGCAGGGCTTCTCGGTCGTCGCGCTCGGCCAGGCCGGTGCCTCGGTGTTCTGGGTCGCCATCCTCATCGTCATCTACCTCGTGGAGATCATGGTCGGCATCATCCAGGCCTACGTCTTCACGCTGCTCTCCGCCGTCTACATCCAGCTCGCCGAGAACGGCGACTAGGACGGTCGCGGCCACGTGCCGCATTCGTTTGGCATCGAGCGGGCTTGCCCGCCTGTGCATAGACATGGCTCACGAATCGCCCGAGGAACAAGATGTCGGGCGACTAACAAAGGAGGAATCGTGGGAGCTATCGGTTATGGTCTTGGTGTTATCGGCGCCGGCATCGGCATTGGTCTTGCGGCTTATGGCGCCACGTCGGCCATCGCGCGCCAGCCTGAGATGCAGAGCCGTCTGTTCACGGTCTTCATCCTGGGCTCCGCATTCGTCGAGGCCCTCGCACTCATCGGCTTCGTCGTTACGCTGATCGCCTAAGGTCACGTAGACGTCGAACAGCTGAGTGGAGGCACGAATGAACAGCAACACTAAGAGGCTTGGGTTCGCAGGTGGCATCGCCGCCCTCGCTGCCCTCGTCCCGACGCCCGCATTCGCGGAGGCGCCGAGCGGTGCCGACCTTCTGCTTCCCAAGATGGCGGAGTTCATCCCCGCCCTCATCGCCTTCCTCGTCATCTGGTTCGTGCTCGCCAAGCTCGCTTGGCCCTCGATCCTGGGCATGATGGAGAAGCGCCAGCAGAAGATCCAGGAGGACCTGGACGCCGCGGCCAACGAGAAGGTCGCCGCCGAGAAGGAGCACCGCGAGTACCAGGCGCAGATCGCCGAGGCCCGTCACGAGGCCGACGAGATCGTTGCCAAGGCCAAGCGTGAGGCCGAGGCCGAGCGCTCTCGCATCCTTGCCAAGGCGCAGGAGGACGCGGCCGCCACGGTCGCCAAGGCGCACGACGCCGTCAGCTCTGAGCGTCGCAAGGCCATGATTGAGCTCTCGAGCTCCGTCGTCGACCTGTCCGTCGAGATTGCCAGCAAGATCATTGGCAACGACCTCAGCGAGGGGGACCAGCGCAAGCTGGCCGAGAAGTATCTCGCGGAAGTGGGCACCGGTCATGACAACGAAGCGTAGCGATCAGGAGAAGTCCGAGAAGTACGCTCGCGCGCTCATCGACGCCGCGCGTCAGGAGGGCAGGGCCAACAAGGACCTGGTCCAGTGGAACCACGCCCTCAAGTTCTCGCCCGAGGTCCTCGAGACCCTCGCTGCCATGCGCACCGAGGACGACCTCAACCTCGTCGGTGACGTCGCTCGCACGTACAAGGAGATTCTCGACAGCGAGGACAAGACCGTCTCCGTCACGGTGACGACCGCCGTTCCGCTGGACGACGACCTTCGCGAGAAGGTCATTGCCAAGGCCGAGAAGGACCTGAACGCCCCGGTGTACCTGGTAGAGCGCGTCGATCCGTCCATTATCGGCGGTGTCGTGCTCGAGGCTCGTGGCAATCGCTACGACGCTTCGGTCCGAGCGCAGCTTGCCAACATCCGCAAGACGCTCTCCTCGACCTTTATTGGAAGTGATGACTAATGGCAGACAAGATCAGCTCCGAGGTGATCATGCGCACGCTGCGCGAGCAGCTATCGCAGATCAACGCCACGGTTGACGAGCAGGAGGCGTCTGTCGTCACCGAGGTGGGAGACGGCATCGCGCACATCTCCGGCCTCAAGACCGCCATGGCCGGCGAGCTGCTCCAGTTCACCAGCTCCACGTCTGGCAAGAGCGTCTACGGCCTGGCCCAGAACCTCGACGAGGCCGAGGTCGGCGCCGTTCTGTTCGGTGACGTCGACGCCATCAAGGAGGGTGATGAGGTCCGCACCACGGGCCGCGTCATGGACATCCCCGTTGGCCCGGCCATGCTTGGCCGCGTCGTGAACCCGCTCGGCCAGCCCATCGACGGTCGCGGCCCCATCAACACGACGGCGCGCCGCCCCATCGAGTTCAAGGCCCCTGGCATCATGGAGCGCCAGCCGGTCTGCGAGCCCGTCCAGACGGGCCTGCTCGCCGTCGACGCCATGGTCCCCATCGGACGCGGCCAGCGTGAGCTCATCATCGGCGACCGCAAGACGGGCAAGACGGCCATCGCCATTGACGCCATCGTCAACCAGGCCAAGACCGACATGGTCTGCGTCTACGTCGCCATCGGCCAGAAGGCCTCGACGGTTGCCGCCATCAAGGGCACGCTCAAGGCCCACGGCGTCCTCGACAAGACGATCATCGTAGCCGCCACGGCCGCCGACTCCGCGCCGATGCAGTACATCGCGCCCATGGCCGGTGCCGCCATCGGCGAGTACTTCATGTACAACGACGCCAACGGCAACCCCGCGGACGCCACGCACCCCGGCGGACACGCCCTCGTCATCTACGACGACCTGTCGAAGCAGGCCGTGGCCTACCGTCAGATGTCGCTTACGCTGCACCGTCCGCCTGGACGCGAGGCCTACCCTGGCGACATCTTCTACCTGCACTCTCGTCTGCTCGAGCGTGCCTGCAAGCTCTCCGACGCCAACGGCGGCGGCTCGCTCACGGCGCTCCCGATTATCGAGACGCAGGAGGGCGACGTTTCCGCCTACATCCCGACGAACGTGATTTCGATCACGGACGGCCAGATCTACCTGCAGTCGAACCTGTTCTTCCAGGGCCAGCGCCCGGCTGTCGACGTGGGCATCTCGGTCTCTCGAGTCGGCGGCGCCGCTCAGCTCAAGGCCATGAAGCAGGTTGCGGGCACGCTGCGCCTGGACCTCGCCAGCTATGCCGAGAAGCAGGCCTTCGCCCAGTTCGGTTCCGACCTCGACGCCTCCACGCAGTACCAGCTGTCGCACGGCGCCCGTATGACCGAGCTGCTCAAGCAGGGCCGCTACTCCGCGCTTGACGTGGCAGACCAGATCATCGCCCTGTTCGCAGGCAAGGAGGGCTACCTGGATGACCTCGACGTCGACCAGGTCTGTCCGTTCCGTGATGGTCTCGCCTCCTACATGCAGGAGCGTCACGACGCGCTTCGCCGCGAGGTTCGCACGAGCAAGATTTCTGACAACACCGCTGAGCGTCTGAAGGGTCACATCGCCAGCTTCAAGAAGCAGTTCCTCCTCCAGCACCCGAGGAAGGCTGACCTTGAGGCCGAGGCCGCCGTGGCCGCTTCCGCCGACGATCAGGGGAAGGCGTAAGGCATCGGCTTATGTCGAATCTCCGCGAAATACAGAGGCGTATCTCCTCGGTCAAGGCGACCTCGCAGATCACGCGCACCATGGAGATGGTCTCCACGGCGAAGATCCGCAAGGCGCTTGAGCGTGCCGAGGAAGCCGAGCCGTACAAGGACGCCATCAGTCGCATGATGGGCGCTGTCGTGGGCGCGAGCCTCGACGAGCGCCAGCCGCTGCTCGCCAAGCATGCCGAGGAGAAGAACGTCCTCTTCATCGTCATCGCTTCCGACCGCGGCCTGGCTGGCGGCTTCAATGTGCAGCCCCAGCGAGACGTCCAGCGCAAGATGGACGCGCTCAAGGCGAAGGGCATCGCGAGCCAGCTCATCACGAGCGGCCGCAAACCCACGGACTACTTCACGTACCGCGGCGTAGAGCCGGTCATCTCGTTCACCGGGACCTCCTCGGAGCCCACGATGGACCAGGCCGACCAGATCGCCACCTACGTGATGGACTCCTACGCCAAGGGCTCCATCGACCGCGTCGAGCTCGTCTACTGGCACGCCAAGAACCGCGTTGAGCAGACGCTCGTGAACGAGCAGCTGCTTCCGATCAACCCGGACGCGTTCAAGATGCCCAACGAGCCCCGCAACCCCGAGGCCCTGACGACCCTCGAGCACGACCTCAACAGTCCGTTCGAGTTCGAGCCGTCGGCTTCCGAGGTGCTCGGCTACCTCATCCCGGCGTACGTCCGCACCGTCATCTTCCATGCGATGCTTGACTCTGCGGCGGCCGAGCATGGCGCACGCCGTCGTGCCATGCACTCAGCGACCGAGAACGCCGAGGACGTCATCACCAACCTGAGCCGCACGTACAACCGCGTGAGGCAGGGCTCCATCACCACGGAGCTGAACGAGATCATCGGCGGCGCGTCCGCATTGGAGGACAACTGATGGCAGAAACCACTGAAAAGCGCACGGTGCTTGAGGAGGCCGCCCTCGACTACATGAGGCGCGGCGCCGGCGATGGCACCGTCATCCGCATCGTGGGCTCCATCGTCGACGTCAAGTTCGACGAGGGCGTGCCCGCGATCTACAACGCGCTGGTCGTCAAGGGCGAGACGCCCATTGGCGCGATCAACGTCACGCTCGAGGTCGAGAGCGAGCTTCCCGGCAACGTCGTCCGCTGCGTCGCCATGGAGTCCACCGACGGCCTGCAGCGTGGCCTGCGTGTGCACGACACCGGCGCACCCATGATGATGCCGGTCGGCGAGGCCACCCTTGGCCGCGTCTGGAACGTCGCGGGCAAGCCCGTTGACGGCAAGCCGCTCCCCGAGAGCATCCAGTACTACCCGATTCACCGTCCTGCACCCCAGTTCCAGGACATCACGACGCAGACCGAGATCTTCGAGACTGGCATCAAGGCCATCGACCTTCTCGAGCCCTACGTCCGTGGCGGCAAGACCGGCCTGTTCGGCGGCGCCGGCGTTGGCAAGACGGTCTTGATTCAGGAGCTCATCAACAACCTGGCCCAGGAGCACGGTGGTACGTCCGTGTTCACCGGCGTTGGCGAGCGCACTCGTGAGGGCACCGATCTGTTCCTCGAGATGAGCGAGTCTGGCGTCATCAACAAGACCTGCCTGGTCTACGGCCAGATGAACGAGCCGCCTGGAGCGCGTCTGCGCGTGGGCCTTGCCGGCCTGACCACGGCCGAGTACTTCCGTGACCAGGGCCAGGACGTGCTGCTGTTCATCGACAACATCTTCCGCTTCTCCCAGGCCGGTTCCGAGGTCTCCGCACTTCTCGGCCGCATGCCGTCCGCCGTCGGCTACCAGCCCACGCTGGCCACCGAGATGGGCGACCTGCAGGAGCGCATCACGTCGACCCGCGAGGGCTCCATCACGTCCGTCCAGGCCGTCTACGTCCCCGCGGACGACCTGACCGACCCGGCGCCTGCCACCACGTTCACGCACCTGGACGCCACGACGGTTCTGTCCCGTAACATCGCCTCGCTGGGCATCTACCCGGCAGTCGACCCGCTGGCCAGCTCGTCTGACGCCCTCGACCCGAGCGTCGTCGGCGAGGAGCACTACCGCGTCGCCACGGCGGTCCAGGAGCTTCTGCAGGAGTACACCGACCTTCAGGACATCATCGCGATTCTCGGCATGGACGAGCTCTCCGAGGAGCAGCGCCTTGTCGTTGATCGTGCCCGTAAGGTCCAGCAGTTCCTGTCCCAGTCGTTCCACGTGGCCGAGAAGTTCACCGGCAACCCCGGCTGCTACGTGCGCATCGAGGACACGGTCCGCTCGTTTGCCGCCATCATCGACGGTGAGTGCGACGACATCCCCGAGCAGGCGTTCCGCTTTGCCGGCACCATTGACGACGTGCGCCAGCGCGCCGCCAAGATGGCGGCCGATGAGGCCAAGGCCGAGTAGGGAAGGCACGGATGGCGTATCTAACCTGCAAGTTCGTGAGGCCAGACAAGCAGCTGTTCGAGGGCAAGTGCGCCTCGATGACGCTTGTCACCTACTCGGGCGAGCTTGGCATCCTTCCGGGGCATGCCTCGGAGATCTGCGCCCTGGGCGATGGCGTTGTTCGCATCAAGAACCTCGACGAGGACGGCGGAGACGAGCGTGACGTCGTGGTCTCCGGCGGCTACGCCGAGATCTGCAACAACGTCGTCGTCATCATCGCCGACCACGCCCGCGCCACGGATGACATCGACGTCGACACGGTTCGCCGCACGCACGACAAGGCACAGGCCAAGCGCGATGCCCTCCCCGAGGACGATCACCAGCGCGCCTACTACGAGAACAAGATGGCCTGGTGCGATCTGCTTCTCGAGAAGGCCGGGGCGGCGTCGGCATCCGAGTAGCCGCTCGTCTACAATTGAGCATTGGATAGACCTGATGGGCGTCCGGCAACGGGCGCCCATCTTCGCATATGCATACAAAACCGGGAGGAACATGGACGTCATCAAGGTCGAGGGAGGGCTACCCGTCAGCGGAGAGGTCCGCGTGGAGGGTGCCAAGAACTCCGCCCTCAAGCTCATGGCCGCCACAATCATGGCACCTGGCGTCAACACGCTCACGAACGTACCCAACATCTCCGACGTGCACGTGATGGGCAAGGTGCTCAAGCGCCTTGGTGCCACGATCGACGTCGTGGACGAGCACACCCTCATCATCGACACCACCAACGTCAGCAAGTGGGAGGCGCCCTATGACCTCGTCGTCAAGATGCGCGCCTCCACAGCGGTTCTCGGGCCGCTGCTTGCGCGCTTTGGCAAGGCCGTCGTCGCCATGCCGGGCGGCTGCAACCTGGGTGCGCGCAAGATCGACATGCACATCCTTGGCCTCGAGGCCCTGGGCGTCCAGTTCGAGACGGCCCACGGCAACATCCACGCCAGCGCGCCCAACGGCATCATCGGAGCCAACGTGACGCTCGAGTTCGCGAGCGTTGGCGCCACCGAGAACCTCATCATGGCCTCGGTTCACGCCAAGGGCACCACGACCATCGACAACGCTGCCCGCGAGCCAGAGATCGTGGACCTTGCGAACATGCTCAACGAGATGGGCGCAAAGATCCGCGGCGCCGGCACCCCCGTCATCGAGATCGAGGGCGTGTCCGAGCTTCACCCCGTCACCCACGCCGTCGTGGGAGATCGCATCGAGGCAGGCACGTTCATCGCGGCTGCCGCCATGACGGGCGGCCCCATTCGCGTCGTGGGCTTCAAGCCCGAGCACCTTGGCCTTGTCCTCAAGAAGTACGAGGCCATGGGCGTCAAGATCGAGCGCGAGGAAGACGGTGTCACCGCCAGTGCGGATGGCCGCCTCAGGTCCGTTGACATCCAGACGCTTCCCTTCCCGGGATTTCCCACGGACATGCAGGCCCAGACCATGGCGATGCTTGCCCTGGCAGACGGCCAGTGCGTCATCACGGAGAACATCTTCGAGAACCGCTTCATGTTCGCGAGCGAGATTGCGCGCATGGGCGCCAACATCCGCATCGAGGGGCACCATGCCATCGTGCACGGCGTCGAGGGCCTCTCTGGCGCCCAGGTTGAGTCGCCTGACCTGCGCGGAGGTGCCGCGCTCGTGCTGAGCGGCCTCGTTGCGGAGGGCGAGACCACGGTCTCGGCCATCCACCACATCGAGCGTGGCTACGAGCACTTTGTCGACAAGCTCTGCGCGCTCGGGGCGCATGTGTGGAGGGACACCATTCCCGATGCCGTCGATGAGGACTAGCCATGTTCTCTCGTGAATTCCGCGACCCCTCGACAACGGGCTTCTTCGACTACGACAGAACAAGCTCTGGGTCGAGCTACCACGAGCGCATGGTCAGGCGGAGGACTCGCGCCAGGTCGATAGTCGCCGCTGCCGTCGTTCTCGCGGTCGCGATGGCACTTGCCTGTGCTTTCCTGGCGCTCAGGCATTGATGTATTGTGTAAGCCATAGTTAACTTTTATCTGGGCCAGGCGTCCAGACATCGGAGGTCCTTCATATGAAGGTAAAGAACGAGGGACATGCGCTCACCAGCGCGGGCGAGGACTACCTCGAGGCAATCTACTGCATCCTGCTCGAGCACCCCGGCGACGACTCGGTGCGTTCCGTTGACGTCTCCGAGCGCCTTGGGGTCACGAAGGCCAGCGTCAACAAGGCGCTCTCGGCGCTCAAGGACGGAGGCTACGTAGAGCAGACGCGCTACGGGAGGGTCGAGCTCACCGAGGAGGGCAAGGGCTATGCCGCCGAGGTATGGAGCCGTCACCGCATGCTCCGCACCTTCCTTGTGGTTGAGCTCGGCGTGGACGAGGAGGTCGCAGACGAGGAGGCGTGCATCATGGAGCACGCGCTGTCGCACGACACGTCGAAGCGCCTGTTCGAGTACCTCAAGCGCCAGGGCGTCTCGGTGGAGGCGGAATAGCCTCCGCGTCGGGGCCTAGATGCATATATAGGTGAGCCAGTCGGCGCCGTGCGCAATTCGCAGCCGCACGGCGCTGTTTCTATGTAGGACGTGCCGTTTTTTACGCGGGCGGGTACTATTTCCAAGGTTGTACACCTACGAATGCACAAGCGCCCTGTCCGCGCAGCGACAAGGGCGCAAGATTGAATGGAGCCATCGTGAAGGCAGTCATTCCCGCCGCCGGTCTCGGTACGCGTTTTCTTCCCGCGACAAAGGCCGTCCCCAAGGAGCTCCTCCCCGTTCAGGGTCTTCCTGTCATCCAGCAGGTCGTCGAGGAGGCCCTGGCCGTCGATGGCGTCAATGGGGTTGTCATCGTCAACTCCCACGAGAAGCCGGCGATCGAGCAGCACTTCGCCAAGGATTCCGCGCTCGAGCAGACGCTCGAGTCGCGTGGCAAGGACGCCCTTGCTACGTCCGTGAAGCGTGCGGCCGAGCTTCCCGTCTCCTTCGTCTACCAGGACGAGGCCCTTGGCCTTGGCCACGCCGTGCTCCAGGCCGATCCCGAGATGGACGGCGAGCCGTTCCTCGTTCTGCTCGGCGACTACTTCGTGCCCGGCCATGACATGTGCCGTCGCATGAAGGCGGTCTCCGATGCGCACAATGGCGCCTCCGTCATCGCCGTGGCCGCCGTGCCCGAGGACCAGGTCTCTCGCTACGGCATCATCGCCGGCGAGTGCATCTCGGGCGAGAACGCCGAGGAGCCGGGCGCCGTGTGGCGCATCAGCGGCCTTGTCGAGAAGCCCCAGCCCGAGGACGCCCCGAGCCACCTGTTCATCGTGGGCCGCTACCTGCTCTCGCCGCGCATCATGGAGCTGCTCTCCACGCAGGAGCCGGGCGCTGGCAACGAGATCCAGCTGACCGACGCCATGGTCCGTCTGCTCGACACCGAGGAGATGTATGCCCTCGTTGTCGATGTTGACGAGGGCCGTGACACGGGTACCCCTGCGGCCTGGGCCGGCGTTTGTGCCCGTGCAGCGCTTGAGGATCCCAGCACGCGAGACGCCTTCATCGAGGCCCTGGGCGGCGCTGCCCAGTTTGTTCGCTAAGCCAAGCCTCTGATTGTCGGACGCCCCGCGGCACCTAGTGTCGGCGGGGCGTTTTCATGCCTTTCTGTGGAGGATGCTTTCATGAGCGTCATTAACTTCCTTGGCGACGCCTGGTGCGTGCGTGTCGACGAGGGCGAGCCCCACGAGGACGCGCTGCGGATCGCAAATGCCCTCGGCCAGCTTTCGAGGGAGCGCTTTCCCGAGTCGACCATAGTCATCGGCTATGACACGCGCCCGCTCTCTGCCGCCATTGCCAGGGAGATGGGCGAGGCCATCGCCTCGTATGACATCAAGGTGCAGGTGAGCAATGCGCACTGCCCCTCCTGCGTGCTCACCGAGGCGGTTCGCAGGAACCAGGAGGCCGTTGCCGGAGTCATGCTTACGGCTGGCAACAAGCCCGCCGACTACTTTGGCATCCGCATTTGCTCGGTCGATGGCTCGGCGGCGACCACCGAGGATACCGACCGCATCGAGTCCTATATCGTTCCCGAGCTTCCCTCGAGAAGGGGAGAGGTCGAGTTCGTTGACCTCATGACGCCCTATCTCGAGCGCGTCTCATCCCTCGTGGATGGCTCGGCGATTGCGGAGGCTGCGCCTATCGTGGTCTGCGATCCAATGTATGGGGCGCAGGTCTCGCATGCCTGCAGGGTGTTCTCCTCCCTCGGCGCTCGCGTGATCGAGCTCCACAACGACGATGCCGATGACTTCGCAGGCCTTCACCCGGAGGCCGCGGAGCCCTGGATTGATGACTGCGAGCAGGAGGTTCTGGACAACGGGGCCTCCTATGGCATCGCCATCGACGGCGCGGGCGAGCGAATTGCGCTCATCGACGAGCAGGGCAACTATGTGAGCCCGCACAAGACGCTTGCCTTGCTCATGGATTACCTCGTGAATTCCCGCGGACGGGGTGGAAGGATGGTTGCCCCCATCTTCGTAAGCTCCATCGTGCGGAGGCAGGCGGAGAGACTGGGGCTTCCTCTCACCGTTACGCCTATCGGCTATGCCTGGATGCGCGAGGAGCTGGCGTTGGGTGATGCCCTGTGCGCCGGCGATGCCGTTGGAGGCGTGGGGATTCCTGACCTGGGCCTCGACAGAGACGCCCTTGGCGCCGCCGTCTTGCTCATGGACCACATTGCGCGAGACGGGCGACCCCTTTCTGCCATGGTCGCAGAGCTTGATGAGTGCCTGGGACATATGGAGTATGGCCGCCGTGAGCTGTCCCTTGGCGCGGGCGAGGCCCAGATGCTGAGGGTTGCGCTTCCGGGGATAAACCCGCCAACGATTGCGGGGCTTAAGGTCGAGGGCGTGTCGCACCCATCGAGGTGCCTGAGGCTTGCGCTCCCCGAAGGGGCCTGGGTGCTCGTGGCTCCTTCGCCGTCGGGCCCCACGGCCCTGCTGGCGGCCGAGGCCCCGACAAGGGCAATGCGAGACGACTTGCTCAGCGCGGCAGCGGCGCTTGCGCATGCACCGTTGACAAGTGGCGTGCAATAAGAACTCTATAGAGATGGTTGAGCGAAGAGGGGCTCCGCAATTGCGGGGCCCCTCTCTTCGTGCCCTCCGTGACAAGATGTGTGCAAACCGTGGAGCCCCTCCCCGCGCCTTGCGGGG